>Ga0210386_10000474_pt1 | contig 36878 bp, 34 predicted proteins | sample IncBWH32OmetaG_FD_160091 | JGI IMG/M metagenome (GOLD analysis project Ga0210386, IMG submission 160091) | Forest soil microbial communities from Barre Woods Harvard Forest LTER site, Petersham, Massachusetts, United States - Inc-BW-H-32-O ...
CATAGTGAAGTCGCAGATTTTCGACATCCAGCACGGAATAGTTCCAGCGCTCGAAGATTTCTAATGCCTGCCGAAGCGCCGGAATATAAGCGCCGGGAAAAATACGTTTTCGCATCCAGCGGCTGTAGGCGGCAGCCTGGTTCTTGCCGATGAAGTGAAACAGCCCTCGTCCGGAGGGCCCCACCGAGCGCTGAATAACGTCCGCCAGATCTTTGTAATTTTCGACGCCCACGTGCTCCAACATTCCTGCCGACACGAAGACGTCGAATTTGCCGGATATATTCCGATAGTCGTCTTCGACGAACTCCACCTGGGGGCTCAATCCTTCTTCTTCGGCTCGCTGCCTGGCAAAAACAATCTGCTCATGCGAGACGTTAAACGCTTTCACTGCGACGCCGTACTGCCGCGCCATATGGAGGGCCAGAGCGCCCCACCCGCATCCGGCTTCAACCACAGCCTCCCCAGGTTGCAGCCTGAGTTTTCGGCAAATGTGGTCCAGCTTAGCCGTCTGGGCCTGTTCGAGCGTCGCAGCGGGAGTCGGGAAGTAGGCGCAGGTGTAAACCATTTGGCGATCTAGCCAAAGTTTGTAGAAATCGTTCCCGAGATCGTAATGCGCGTGAATATTACGGCGCGAACCGGGCAAAGTATTGCCCTGTAACCACTGCGTCCATTTGGATGCCAGTCGTTGAAAAACGGAACCATCGTGGCCCTCACGCGATCTGGCTTGATAAATAGCCTCTAAGAGTTTGACCAGATTCCCCTGGACTTTTATGGTTCCGTCAGCGTATGCGTCGCCGAAAGCCACTTCGCTATCTAATATCAGTCGCAGCAGAGTTTTGCGATCGGGAATAACCACGGTAGCTACCGGATTTTCCACAGTTGTAGCTGCTATTTCGTTTCCCAGGACGATTCGAATCGGCTCCGGCTCGATGGCCTTTGAAATTCGTCCCAGTAACCACTCGTCCGCGGAGCGAGAAAGAATGGGCATAGTCCCCGCCTTTGTTCTGGAGCAAAAACAAGCCCCTTGTCTTGATCTTACTCCCATCGGAAACAATGCAGGATAGAGACCCGTAACGGTTACAAATCCTGTCAAGAGTTGGCAAACAAAATGCAATCCTCGGTGGAGAGGTAGGCATTTTCATGAAGTTTGGATTGTGTATTCACCCAGTAGCCAGGAAGATTTCTCCCGGCGCCTTACTATTGTTCCTATGTGTTATCGGCCTTGCACAATCTTTCCAGCCTCTGAAATTGAAAGATCCGCTGGATCGTGAGTCACCCCAGAGTTCGGTCTACGCCTTCTTGCAGGCTGCCCACGCGCACGACTACGACAAAGCCGCCAAGTACCTGGATCTCGGAAAACTGCCGTCCGACCAGAGATTGAAGAATGGCCCCAAACTCGCCCAACAGTTGCAACAGATTCTCGATCGCGACGCGCAGTTCGATGTCGCTAGCCTGAGCGCCGATACCGAGGGCAGCCGGGAGCGCGTTGACTCCTTCACCGTAAATGGCCAGACGCTCGATCTCGAACTGGCGCGAACAAAACTGCGCTCGAGGGTTTACGTGTGGCTGTTTTCTTCCGACAGCGTTGAGCGCATCCCACAGATCGTGCGGTTGACCAGCGATTCACCGGTCGAAAAACATCTGCCCGATCCTTTGGTGAGCTGGAAGATTGTCGATACACCGGCTTGGCGCGTCCTGGGATTGGTGCTGCTGGCGCTGGCCCTGGGAGCGCTGTCGCGTCTGCTATCGCGATTCGCTCTGCTGTGCTCGGAGCCGCTGTTGAAACGCATCCTGCCCAAAGTCAATCGTAGCGTGTTCGCAGAGTTCGTCGGACCTCTGGCTATGTTACTGGCGGTGGTTCTATTTCGAGCTGGGATGATCTGGTTTGAGCCGTCCCCGAAGTTGCACCTGTACCTTACGCGAGCCCTGACCGTTTTGTTCTTCGCAGCCCTGTTCTGGTTAAGCGTGGCCGTCGTCAATCTCTCCACGGGCCGCCTGCGCGTCGCGCTGCGTGAGAAGCATCAGGGTTTTTACTCGGTGCTGCCGTTGGCATCTCGCATTACCAAGCTGATTATCCTGGCGCTGATGATTGTGGCCGTCCTGAGTTCATGGGGATATAACACCACCACCATCCTGGCCGGCCTGGGAGTCGGCGGAATCGCGATTGCTTTGGCGGCGCAGAAGACCATCGAGAATCTGTTCGGCGGCGTGTCCATAATCTCGGACCGGCCGGTGTCGGTCGGCGACTACTGCAAGTTCGGGGACAAAGAGGGCACCGTGGAGGACATCGGATTGCGTTCCACTCGACTGCGAGCGCCCGACCGTACTCTGGTGACTGTTCCCAACGGCCAGTTTTCTTCCATGACGATTGAAAATATATCGGCGCGCGACAAGCTGCTGTTTCACTTCACGCTGAATCTACACCGCGACACGACACCGGACCAGATTCGCATGCTGCTCACCGCCATCAAAAAGATCCTGACAGAAAATCCCAAACTCGAAGCTGGTGCCGCTTCAGTGTACCTGGGGAACGTAGGTAAAGAATCAGTGGACCTGGAGATGTCTGCCTATGTTCTGACCCGCAACGGCGACGAGTACACTCAGATCAAACAAGATCTGTACCTGCGGATTTTGGATGTGGCCGAAGCCGCCGGGACGTCGGTAGCTCCACCGCCGCCAGCCGCTCCGCCGGCATCGAACGGGCAACCTGCGCTCCAGCCGGCGGCGTCGAACAACCGCCGCTAATCTGACACTGCCGGCTTTTGCGCGACCATTTCCGCTACTGGCCGCTGGTGGCATGATTCTCGTGATTTTCCCTCGTACTCATGCCGGATTGTCCAATCTTGGAAGAACGCTCGCAGCTCTCCGGGCCGGGCGCGCGTGGGCGTTCCCTGCGGTTGATTCGCATCCGCGAGATGCACGATGGCGACAATGATGCCGCCGGGTTTGAGGCCTAGCTTCATCTTCGAAATCAGGCTGCGCTGGAGAAAGTAACAGTCGCAGATCAAGTGGTAAGCGCCCGGCTTGATTTCAAATTCGCCACGCTCCAGATCAGCCACTTGAGCGTCGATGACGAGCTTTCGTTCCCGTGCACGTTCACGCAGGATCTCGATCGCGAGCGATGAGCCGTCCAGAGCTTGCACGCGCCAGCCTTGTTCGGCCAGGTACAACGAATTACGCCCGGGTCCGCAAGCCAAGTCGAGGGCAGACCCTGCTTCTAGCTCACGGCTGAAACGAGTTACCAGCGGCGACGGCTCGCTAAACAGTTGCTGCCCGGCGCGATAGCGCTCGTTCCATTGCTCGATGCTCAATTTGCTTTGGCTTGCTTGGCGGCCTTCTTGAAGACCCGCTTAAGAATACTGACGCCGCGATCGATCTCTTTCTCGGTGATGATATAGGGCGGCAGAAACCGCAACACCGTCTCGTGCGTGCAGTTCATGAGCAGGCCTTGCTCCATCGCATCCAGGACGAGTTGCTTGCCGGGTATACTCAGCTCGACGCCGACCATCAGGCCTTGGCCGCGAACTTCCTTGATGAATGAATGATGTTTCTGCAACTCTTCGAGCTTCATACGGAAATAGTTGCCGGCCTGTTCAATATGGGGCAGCAGGCCTTCCAGGATGTCGAGGAATTCGATGGCGACACGGCAGGCCAGAGGTCCGCCGCCAAAAGTCGACCCGTGCATTCCGGCCCCCAGCCCCTGAGCTGCTTTGTCGTTGGCGACGATCACGCCCAACGGGATGCCGCAGGCCAGCGGCTTGGCAGCCACCATGATGTCGGGCAGTACGATCGGGTCCGCCAATTGATAAGCGAAGTATTTTCCAGGACGTCCGACGCCGCACTGAATCTCGTCGAACGCGAGCAGCGCATCATAGCGGTCAGCCAGCTCGCGGGCCTTGCGGGCATACTCGGTGGTCATCGGAAAGATACCGCCTTCGCCTTGAATCCACTCCATGACGATGCCGGCGGTCCGTTCGTTCACCACCTGCTCGAGAGCGGTGATGTCATTGGCCGGCACGAATCTTGCGCCGGGCACGAGAGGCTCGAAATCTTTGCGGTATTTTTCCTGACCGGTAATCGAGAGGGCGCCGAAGGTTCTTCCGTGAAACGAATTGTGCAGCGCCACTACTTCGTACTTATCGGGATGGATCTTGCGGCCATGCGCGCGGATCATTTTCAAAGCGCCTTCCATCGACTCGGCGCCAGAGTTGCAGAAGAATGTGCGCTGGAGACCGCTGATCTTTGCCAGCCGCTCGGCTAATGGGCCCTGGTACTCGTGGTAGTAGAGATTGGAGGTATGCAGGATTAGAGCGGCCTGCTCGCGGATTGTTCTTACCAGCCGCGGGTGCGAGTGTCCCAGGGCGTTGACCCCGATGCCCGCCAGAAGGTCAAGATAACGCTTGCCCAACGAGTCATAGACGTAACAGCCCTTGCCGCGATGCAGAATAAGCGGATAGCGGGCGTAATTCTGGACTAGATATTGGCTCTCCAGCGCTTGAATCTGCTCGAGGGTGCCGGGCTGGGCCGCTGAAACGGTGGACATAACTTTCATGATAGCGCCATCAAATTCGATGTAGACGAAAAGGACCCGTCCGGCGTCTGTCTTAGAGAACTGGAGGGACCATGAAGCGCCTTATCCTGGTGTTCCTGCTTGCAGCCATTACCAGCGCCCAGTCCCCGCCCAGGTTCGAGGTGGCATCCATCAGACCGAGTAATTCGGCGGATCGCCGTCCGTTTCTCAACATCGAGCCGGGGGGGCGATTCGTTGCAAGGAACTTCTCGGTGAAAAGGCTGATGGAGTGGGCTTATCGCATTAAGGATTTCCAAATTTCAGGAGCACCGGGATGGATGGGCTCGGATCTCTTCGATATCACCGCCAAGCCGGAGGGTTCCGAGAACGCTGACAAGCCAAACCTGATGCTGCAAGCGCTCTTGGCCGAACGATTCCAGCTCGTTATACGGCGCGAGACCAGGGAGCTGCCGGTCTATGCATTGGTGGTCGCCAAGAATGGGCCGAAATTCAAGGACGCCAGCGAATCGGACCCGAACATCATAGATCTCAGTAAGCGTCCCGATCTGGCCGGACGGGGCGGACGGGCCCGGTTTACAATGATTCGCCGGGGCCGGTTGACAGCTCAAGGGGGTAATATGACGCTGCTTGTCTCTGAGCTTTCGAGCTTTCTCGGTAGAACTGTTGTAGATAAGACCGGACTGACGGGGACGTACGATTTGAAGCTCGAATGGCAACCGGACGAAAATCAGGTCGCGATGTTCCAGGCGCTAGGAGTGCCGGAGGGTTTTGGAGCACCGGCGGCGGATCCATTGGGGCCTTCGCTGTTCGCTGCGTTAGAGGAACAGCTGGGATTGCGGCTCGATTCGCAAAAAGGCCCCGTAGAGATGTTCGCCGTCGAACGGATCGAGAAACCGTCGGAGAATTAGCGGGCGTTAAGATGGCCCAGCGTCACTTGGACGCCGCCGCGATCTCGGTAGTCTCCTTGGGCTCTTGCACCGTGATGTAGACGGGCTGCTCTAGCAGCAGCGGTTGTTTGCCGGTGGTTTTTACCAGAAGCTGCAGCCTACCCGGTTTCACCGAAGGCGGAATGCGGAACTCAATCACGTCCTCCTGCTGGTCCAGCACCTTCACCTTCATGTCAAAGGTGTGATCGGTTAGGTAGACCTCATCCACCTTGGCTTTGCCCAGGAAAATACCATGGACCCGCAAAACCGAACCGATTTTTCCGCCGTCCGGCTGGACGTTGTTCATTTGCGGTGCTTGCGCCGACAACGACCCGGCGAGCCCGAAAGAGAATAGCGCGGTCAAAAGCATCAGTCGCATCAGAAAATACGCTCCGTAATAGGACTTTAATCCCAGTACGCATGGGCAGCAATGCAGCAAAAGTATCAAATCAGGTAGAGAAATAGCCTTAGGAGCCGCCGTAGGGAAACTACTAAAGGTGGGCCGGAAATAGCGGGTTGGTTGGGACGCCAACCCGCTGAGGAGGCTAGCGTTCTGCGTTCAAATGAAGACCTTTGTGAATCGCGTACAAGGCCAGTTCTAAGCGATCGGACACGCCCAGCTTGTCAAAGATGTTGTGCAGATGGTTTTTGACCGTCTGTTCGCTGATAAACATCTTTTCGGCCATTTCTTTGTTCTTGTAGCCCTGAGCGACTAACTGAACGATTTCCCGCTCGCGCTGGCTCAATGGAGACCGCTCGCGCGATTTGCCGGAGCCGGAAGCGCCGATCTCCCCCGGCGCGGCGAACTGACGCATTACAGCGGCCGTAGTATGGGAGTCCAGCCAGATCTCGCCGCCGTGAACCTTGCGGATACTCTTGATGATCAGTTCCGGGGCGGTCTGTTTCAGCACGATGCCGGAGCAGCCCAGCTTCATGGCTTGCACGAATTCATTCTTGTCCTCCGACGCTGTGAGGATGATGACCCGGGTACGTTTGTTGGTTTGCTGGAGCGCCTGCAGCGCCGAAAGCCCGTCCAGGTTGGGCATCCGTAGATCCAGCAGCAGAACGTCCGGATCGAGTTCCTGGACTTTGTCCAGCACCTCGCAGCCGTCGCAGGCCTCTCCCACCACCTGGACGTCTTCTTCCAAGGTGAGAAGCTTCTTCAAACCATCCCGGACAATCGGGTGGTCATCGGCGATAAGGACTCGGATCACGCCCTTCCTAGCCTCCAAGAGATTCGGACGAACTTCGTTGTTATTCTCGATTGTCGCAAAACCTTCGCTCATAATGTTATTTATCGACCACCTGCTTCCCGATTCTACAGGGGTACTGGTACGGGATCAATTTCAGGTAATGCTTAAACCGGCATAGCGAAATCCCTTAGATCCTTCTACTGGCTAGTTCCAAAAAGACCTCTTTGTTCGTGCCAAACCCATGTGGAGCAAGGCGCATGCCGGATTTCCAAATCGGAATTCCATCCAATTTTGGAACGCCAAACCAGCGTCTGGAACGGCAATGTTCTGCCGTGAGCCAGGTTCTTGCCTCTCTTATCCAACTAATCCAATGAGAACTAATGCCACACCCCCTTTTGGCGCTCGGTTCGCCTTTGGCGTTCCGTTTGCTCTTACGGTCCACGTGATCGACCGCGTCACAAATCAAATTGAGCACTACATGGACCTTTTGAGTACTCGACAGAAGCTCGTGGCTTCTAATATAGCGAACGCGGATACCCCAGGGTATAAGACCAAGGATATCAGTTTTCAGTTCGAGTTCATCAGCCTCGCCCAGGATGCCCAACCCAACGTGGTTGAACCCCAGGACCTGGTGGTCAAAAGCGATGGCAACAACGTGAACATGGATCGCGAGGCCCGGTTGCTCTCCGAGAACGCCTTGCGCTTCAATGTGGCGACCAATCTGATGAAGTCCCAATTGAAAACGATCAACAACGCGATTCAGGAGGGCAAGACCGGACCATGAGCCTATTATCGGCCCTTTCGGTTAGCGCCTCGGGTATGGCGGCGCAGCGCACGCGCGCGGAACTGGTGGTGGAGAACCTGGCGAACGCAGAGACCACTCGAACTCCGGAGGGCGGTGCATATCGCCGGAAAGACGCCGTGTTCACCAGTGCTCCGCAGGTCTCGGCCTTTGGGGCTGTGTTTCAGACGGAAATGGGCGAGGGCATCAACGGGGTCCAGGTCTCGGATGTCATCGAAGACACCGCAGAACCTGATAAGCGCTATATCCCCGGTCATCCGGACGCGGATAAAGACGGCTATGTTGCGTTTCCGCGAATTAATCCTGCCGAGGAAATGGTGGATTTGCTGAGCGCTCAGCGAGGCTACGAGGGAAACATCGCAGCCATGACGGCGGTCAAGGACATGATTATGCGCTCAATCTCTCTGTTGAGCTAAGACTGCGATGTCTGCACCCATCACACCCATCCGGGCACCCGCCGCGATACCGCAGATTACGCTCCTAAGCCCTTCCACCGGCTCGTCCGGCGCATTCCAGTCCGCGCTGTCGGATGCAGTTGGCCGGGTAGAGCAATTCCAGCAGAATTCGGATACCGCCATCAGTAAATTTCTCTCCGGGGAAGACGAAGAGGTTCACAAGGTTGCTCTGGCGACCCAGCAGGCGGAAATCTCCTTTGATCTTTTTCTGCAGGTCCGCAACAAGGTGATCTCAGCCTATCAGGCAGTGATGCAGATGCAAATGTAAGTATTCCGCGCCAAATGTAAGAGCCCATAAAATGAAACGACTTTTCGACAGCTTGACCTGGAAGCAGATCCTTTCCATCGTTCTGGTTGCCGGCGGTGTGATTGCTGGTTTGGTCTCTCTGTCGCGCTGGAACCAGGAACGCGACTTCCGCGCGCTGTACAGTTCTCTGTCGGCTGAAGACGCCGCAGCGGTCTTAGCCAAGGTGCGGGAGAGCGGCACGGAATTCCGGATCTCGGACAGTGGAACGTCGGTCCTGGTTCCCTCCGCCAAGGTCGCCGAGCTGCGCCTGCAGCTGGCAGCCGCCGGAATTCCCAAGAGCGGCCGAATCGGATACGAGCTATTCGACAAAACCAATTTCGGCGCCAGCGACTTCGCCGAACAGGTCAACTACCATCGGGCTCTGGAGGGGGAGCTGGAGCGCTCGGTGATGTCGCTAGCGGCGGTGGAGCAGGCGCGCGTGCACGTCACGCTGGCCAAGGAGTCAGTCTTTCTGGAATCGCGCCAGCCGGCCAAGGCCAGTGTCCTGGTGAATCTGCGGCCAGGCTCGCAACTGACCCCGCAGAATGTGGCGGCCATCTGCCAGCTTACCGCCAGCGCCGTGGATGGGTTGGCTCCCGAGGCGGTCTCGGTGGTGGACATGCGCGGGAATCTGCTGAATCGTGCCCGGAGAGCTTCGAGCGCGGACGATCCGGGACCGTCCGGCGCCGCCCTCGACTACCGGCAGCAGATCGAGCGCGATTTGCTCGCGAAGATCAATACCGCGCTGGAACCGCTGTTGGGTGTCGACAAGTTTCGGGCCACGGCGGCAGTGGAATGCGACTTCACGAGCACCGAGCAGAGCGACGAAAACTTCGATCCCGGCAAGTCCGTTATGGTGACTTCCCAGAAGACCGAAGACATCAGCGGCGGCTCGGTTGCGGCGGGCGTGCCAGGCGCCGCTTCGAGCCTGCCGCGCCCGACTTCAAAGCCCGTCACGGGGAGCAATGGGGTCACCCGGCGCACCGAAAACATCACCTACCAGTCCAGTCATACAGTGCGCCACGTGCGGGTGCCGGAAGGAACCATAAAACATATGTCGGTGGCGCTGCTGGTTGATTCCGACGTGCGCTGGGAAGGGACCGGTGATAAAGCTAAACGGATCGTCCAGCCGCCCACGCCCGCGAAGCTGAAGAGCATACACGACCTGGTGGCGGGTGTGATCGGGTTCTCGGCCGAGCGCGGGGACCAATTGGTAGTGGAAAGTCTACCCTTTGAGTCCACCTTGAATCCCGAGGCGGTTTCGCTCGCGCCCAAGGCGGCGCCGGTGGTCCCGGCGACGCCGCTCGATCAACTGCTCAAAAATAAATATGTCATGATCGGAGCCGGCATCGGTGTGCTGGTGTTGCTCGGATTAGTCATCGTGGCGATAAAGTACGCGCGATCGGGAGGGCGCCGGGGTGTGGATCTGGATGGCCAACTAGCCGCAGGCAGCACCGGCGGTCCGATGGATCTCGGAAGGCAGATAGAGGCTACACTGGCCGAACAGGCGGCGCTCCGTCAGAAGCAGGAAAACGACGCGTTGAACGCTCTGAAGTTACCGCCGGTAACCAAGAAGGCAGAGGTGCTGACCAAGCACATTGGGGAACAGGCCAAGAAAGACACGACTCCGATGGCCCATGTTCTGAGGGCATGGATGAGCGAAGCGAAGGACTAGGGTATGGATGAGCGAAGCCAAGAATCAGGCCGGTGAGCGAAGTGAAGAGCCAGGGCATGTGCAAGCGTAAAGAGACAGCGGCGCGATGATTCAAAACCTGGAAACCGCGTCCACCACCTCCGACATTCCGGGGATCCGGAAGGCCGCGATACTCCTAGTCATCTTGGGAGACCAGATTAGCGGCGAAATCCTAAAACAAATGGACGAGGACGAGGTGCAGCTGCTCGGCCGCGAGGTCGCGCGCGTGGTCTCCATCAGCAACGACCAGGCCGAAGAAATTCTGGAAGAATTCTACCAGATGTCGGTGGCGCGGGAATATGTTCTGAAGGGCGGAATCGACTACGCCAAGAAAATGTTGGTGAATGCCTTTGGCCCCGAACACGCCAAGAGAATGGTCGACCGGCTGGTAAAAACGCTGGGCTCTGAGACCGCCAGCTTCGACACCCTGCAGAAGGCCGATCCACAGCAGCTCGCCAAGTTCATCCACAACGAACATCCTCAGACCATCGCCCTTATCCTTTCCCATTTGAACGCCTCGCAAGCTGCCGGCCTGTTGATTTCATTGCCGCCCGAACTTCGCGCCGACGTAGCGCTGCGAATGGCCAATCTCGACCAAATTTCGCCCGAAATCATCTCCAAGATCGCCGCCATCATCGGCCAAAAGCTCAAGTCCCTGGGCGAGTTGAGCCGCGAATCCTACGGCGGCGTACGAGCAGTTTCGGAAATGTTCAACCGCCTGGATTCGGCCACCAGCAAAGAGATCCTGGAAGCCATCGAGCAAAACAATCCTAACCTGGTGGAAACGATCCGGCATCTCATGTTCGTCTTCGAAGACCTGCTGCTGGTAACACAGGAAGCCATTAAGGAGGTGCTCGGCAAGGTAGACCGCAAGATCCTGACCGTGGCGCTGAAGGGTACCAGCGAACAACTGAGAACTCACTTTTTGCAGGGCATGTCGCAGCGCGGCGCCGAGATGCTCAAGGAGGACATGGATGCTCTGGGACCGGTAAAGATCAAAGAAGTGGAAGCGGCCCAGCAGCAAATTATCGCGGTGGTCCGGCAACTCGAGGCCGAGGGCACCATCAGCCTGAAGGGCACGGTGGGAGAGCAGTATGTCGTCTAAGCTGCACCGCGGCGGCGAAGTTTCCACGGAGCCGGTCGCTTGGCGGCGCGTTCCCTCGCTCGACGGATCTCCGATCGAAGTCAGCACCTTCCCGCGAGCCGCCTATACTCCAGCGCCGAGCGGGCCGGTAGCGCACCCCGGTAGCTCGCTACAGCAGCATTTGCGGGGAGCCTATCAACAAGGCTTTCAAGAGGGTCAGGAGGCGGCGCGGAAGGAACTCGGAGCGCAGCTCGAGGCCATGTCCGTCCGGTTGGCGCGGACCATCGAAGAAGTATCCGGAATGCGCCAACGTTTTCGTCATGAAGCCGAAGAAGAAGTCATTGCGCTGGCCCTGGCCATCGCGCGGCGAATTCTTCATCGCGAACTTACGGTGGCGCCCGAGGCGCTGCTCGGCGTGCTGAAGGCGGCGCTCGAGAAAATTGAGGTCCGGGAAGTGCACCGCGTGCGCGTTCGTCCGGAAGACATCCCGCTGGTGCAACAACATCTTGACCAAATGGGCCTGCCCCAACGTGTCGAACTGATCGCCGATCCTGCCTTGGAGCGGGGCGCGTTAATTCTCGATTCGAGCCGTGGCTCGCTGGACGCCTCAGTGGAGACCCAATTGGCGGAAGTCGAACGCGGGTTTGCGGACCTGGTGCGGAGGGCGTAAATGAATTTTTCGGCCTATCATCAAAAACTCACCGGCATCGAGACCTGCCGCTGGACTGGAACAATCACGGAGTTGGTTGGGCTGCTGGTGGAATCAAACGGTCCGGCCGCCGGCGTGGGCGATTTTTGCGAGATTACCACCCAAAATGGGCGCCTGATTCGCACCCAGGTCATTGGATTTCGCGATGGCCGCGTGCTGTCGATGCCGCTCGAAGAAACGGATGGATTGCGCCTGGGCGATGCCATCACCGGCCGCAAAGACGATGCCCGGATGGAAGTGGGGCCGGAGCTGCTGGGCCGCGTGATTGACGGATTCGGTAAACCTCTGGACGGCCTGGGACCGGTGGGCGCCAAGGAGCCCTACGATCTCTATGCTCCCGCGCCTGGCCCGCTGGACCGGGAGCCCATCGGCGAGCCGCTCGAAACCGGCATCCGCGCCATCGATAGCCTGCTGACATGCGGCAAAGGCCAAAGGATCGGAATCTTCGGAGGCAGCGGCGTAGGCAAGAGCACGCTGCTGGGCTGCATGTCGCGCTACAGTTCCGCCGATGTCAGCGTGATCGCTCTGATCGGCGAGCGCAACCGTGAGGTCCGCGATTTTATCGAGCATGAACTCGGGCCCGACGGCCTCAAGCGCTCCGTCCTGGTGGTGTCCACCTCCGACCGGCCTGCGCCTCTGCGGATTCGCGCCGCCTTCGTGGCGTTGGCTGTAGCCGAATACTTTCGCGATCAAGGCAAAAGCGTGCTGCTGGTGATGGACTCAGTCACGCGCCTGGCGATGGCTCAGCGCGAGATTGGCCTCGCCGCCGGCGAGCCGCCCAGCCAGAAGGGCTATACGCCGTCGGTTTTCAACCTGCTCCCCAAAATCTTCGAGCGCGCCGGGCGTTTTCGCACGGGATCCATCACAGGCTTTTTTACGGTGCTGGTGGAAGGGGACGATTTCAATGAACCGATCTGCGATGCAGTGCGCGCCATCTTGGACGGCCATATCGTACTTTCGCGGCAACTGGGCGCCGCCGGTCACTACCCGGCCATCGACGTACTACAGTCGGTGAGCCGGCTCGCACCCAGGCTATACACTGCCGATCAACGCGCGGCGGCGGTTAAAATCCGTGAGGCCATGGCGACGCACCAGCGCTCCGAAGACTTGATCAACCTGGGCGCTTATGCCAGCGGCGCGAATCCGCAGCTGGACGCGGCCATCCGGGTGCAGCCGCAGCTCATGGAATTTCTGAAACAGGATTCCGGCGCACACAGTCCTTTCGAGGAGACTATGTCGCGGTTGCGGGAGCTGGCCAAGGCGGCTCAATGAAGCGATTCCACTTCCCCCTCGAGACGGCGCGGCGCTGGCGGCTGGAACGGGCCGGCATCGAGGAACTGACGCTCCGTCAGATCCTGGCGGAGAAGCAAAAGCTGGTCTCCGCAAAAGGACGGATCCAAGGGGAGATGGCTCAAACGGTGCGGCAAGTGCTCGCGCAGCCGTCTATCCCAGGGCCCGAACTGGAAAACTTGGATTCCTTTCGGTTGTACGGCCGTGGCCGGGTCCGCAATCTCGAAAATCAAGAGCGGGAATGCGAAGCCCGGATCGTCGAGCAGCGCAACAAGGTCCTGGAAACCCGCCGCCAGTTCGAACTGATCGAGCGATTGCGCCAAAAAGCATTGACTGAGTGGCGGGCTGCCGGCAACAAGGAGCAGGAAGACACAGCGGCTGAATTGTTTCTAGCCAAAACCATCCGTGAGAGAAATCGGGCCTGAATGCTCGATCGGGATTCTAAGGGCTGGCTAGGAGCCGCGTCGCCCCTTCAATCCGTTGGTTCATTTGCTGGAGAACTTGCACGACATCCTGCACTTCGCGGTTGGCTTCTTCCCAGCGCGCCCCCTCCACCGCTTCTCGAATACCGGGCAGCGTCTTTACTCCGTAGCCGGTATACAGTCCGGGCGCATAGATCTGGTGCCGGTACCAATCCCGGGCAGGCAAACCTTTGGGCAGCGTGAGCGAACGTTCGGTCTCGATGAGCGCCTCATTCACTCTTGCGAGCTTGCCCGCATCCGCCTGTAAAGTTTCGCCGCTGCTGGCCGCTTCGTAAGCCTTGGCATCCGCGTCGGTCTGGGCCAGCTGATCCAACACCGGCTGGAGATCAACTTTCGTGCCGGCCTGTTTTTTAATCTCATCCACGTAGCGGCGCACTGTGCTCGCGAACTCTCCGAACTCGAACGGCAGCAGCGGTGCATCAGCCAGCCGCAAAAGCGTGGTGGTGGTCACCTGCGACAGCGCCGCGCCGTAAACAAAACCCGGATCGCCGAAGCGCTCGAACCAGGCCGGGTCGTCGTAAATGGAGTGGTACACGCCGCCCAGGTTGGGACTACCGAAGCCGAAATTCAGGCTGGCCACGCCCAGGTGATCGATAAAGGCCACATAGTCGGAGCCAGCCCCCAACGCGCCCAAATGAAATCCGGGCGGCAGCGGCTCCTCGGCAGCGGGAGCTTCGCCCCGGCCACGGCGCGTTCGAGCGACCTCCAGCAGGCTCTTGCCGCTCTGTGGATCTTTGAGATCGCGCAATATCTCGCTGGTGAAAAACTCCAGCGTATGCGATCCGGAAGCGCCCAGCGTTCCCTTGGCATTGGAATCGGAATTGATGTACACGACTCCTTTGCGAGCCAGCTCATCCTGGTGCTTCTCGGCCCATTCTGTAGATCCGAGCAAACCGTACTCTTCGCCGTCCCAGAGCGCCAGCACGATGGTGCGCTTGGGTTGCCAGCCTTGTTTACGCAGGGCCCCCAGCGTTCTCGCGGTTTCGAGCAACGATGCCGCGCCGCTGATGGGATCGTGCGCGCCGTTCACCCAGCCATCGTGATGATTGCCGTAGATGACCCATTCATCGGGATAAGTGCTGCCGGGGATGGTGGCGATCACATCGTGCAAAGGCCGGGTGGAGTTATCAAAGTCGAGCTTGAAGTGAGCGGTGGCCGGACCGGGTCCGATGTGATACGTAAATCCTAAGGCGCCTCGCCAGGCCTCGGGCGCGACCGGTCCACCCAGATTTTCGAGCAGCGGAGTGGCGTCGGCATACGAGATCGGCATCACCGGAATTTTCATCAAGATCTTGGATTCCGCCATCGACAGACGCTTCGAGCCGGGCTCGGAAGCCCAGCCGGGAGACAGCGGGTCGCCGACGTAGACCGGCATGTCCATCACGCTTCCACGCTGCACGCCATCCGGCGGCCGCATGGGACCCTTGGGATAAACATCGCCCTGGTAATAACCGTCATCGCGCGGATCGGAATAAATCAGGCAGCCTACCGCCCCATGCTCGAATGCAACCTTGGGTTTGGTGCCTCTCCAGCTCTTGCCATAGCGGGCGATCACGATCTTGCCCTTCACATCGATGCCCTGCTTGGCCAGATAGTCGTAATCGTCCGGCACGCCGTAGTTCACGTAGACCAATGGCGCAGTAACATCGCCCGATCCGGAATAGGCGTTGAAAGTCGGGAGCTGAGTCGCGTCGGAGGTGTAGGAATCCTGCGGGATCGCCGGCTCCTTGAGCGCAGCGCGAAACTTGACTGGGCTCACCATTTCCAACGCACGCGCAGTCGGGTAAGGAATCATGGCCTCGAAGTTTTCAATGTGGGCATCCAAGCCAAATTCCTTGAATAATCCGAGCGCGTACTCGGCCACGGCAGCGTCGGCGGGCGAACCGGCATGATGCGGGACCTTGGCCATGCGCTCCAGATAGACCTTCTGGCGATCCGCTTTCGGAAGCGCGATGGCCTTCTGTTCAAGATCGTGTTCGGAAGCCCATTGGTTTTGAGGGAAACCACGAATGGGGTCCTGCGCGGCCAGTAGAGCCGTGGATACAAGGAAAGCAAAGAATGTTTTCATCAGATTTTCGATGCGAGCTTGGCGCCCGTTCCGGACTTTAAGAAGCTAACGAACTCCTGCGCGTTTCGCGTGAGACTCGGAAACGTCGCGATCACTTTTTCGTCGGGATCCAGAATAGCGTAAAACGGAATAGTGACGGTGCCGAACCTTTTCTCTTCTAGTTGCTGGTTTTCTTCGGATGCGCTGTCGGTGCCATCGGTATAGAGATCCACCAGCACGAAGTCTTTGAGCAGACTTGCGATCTCCGGCCGCGGGAACATGTTGGCTTTCATCCAATGGCAATTTGTGCACGCGTAGCCAGTGAAGTTGATAAACACCATCTTGTTCTCGGCCTTCGCCTTGACGAGCGCCTCCCGATACTGGTTCTTCAACCAGACCGGGCCGGCGGATTCGGCGGCCCCGCCCAGTGCGACGGCTTTGCCCTGCACCGGAATGAATGCCTCGATGTTGCCGAGCGGGGAGCCGAACAATCCCGGCAGCAAGCTGATGGAGAAGATGAGAAATAATGCGGCAACCAGCATCCGGCCGGTGCCTAGGTGATCGTCCGGCTTAATGCCCTCCAGCCTCAGGAATCCAAGTAAGTAAAGTCCGGGAAGAGCGAACAACACGATCCAGGAGGCCAGGAACATCTCACGCGAAATCAGGTTGGTCTGCAACACCTGATCGGCCGAGCTGAGGTACTTGATCGAGATCGCCAGTACAACGAAACCCAACACCACTTTCACGCGCATCAGCCAGCCGCCGCTTTTCGGCAGCTTTTGCAAGTAGGACGGAAAGAGCGCCAGGAGGAAGAAGGGCGTGGCTAACCCAGTGGCGAATGACGCCATGCCGAGTACTGGTTCGGCTCCGCCCGTTTGCACGGACGCCACCAGCAACGGCCCTACAATTGGTCCGATGCAGGCGAAAGCGGTCAACGTGAAGGTCAGGCCCATCAACAAAGCGCCGAAATAACCCCCGCGCCCGGAAGTTTGATTGAGCTTGGTGAGCAGCCCGGAAGGCAGCGTCAACTCGTAAGCCCCTAGCAGGCTCAAACCGAAAATCACGAACACCAGCGCGATGAAACCGTTCACCCAGGGGCTGTTGCCGAGCTGCACCACGCCGAACGGTCCGGCGATGGTTTTCATCAAAACGCCCAGGCCCGTGAACAAAACAACAATCCCGAGGCAGAAAACGATTGCCTGCAGCACGCCGTCCCTTCGGTTTCCCGTTTGCCGATTTATAAAGTAGGACACGGTGAACGGAATCATGGGGAAAACGCAGGGGGTGAAGATAGCCGCCAGCCCGGCGCCGAAGGCAGTCAGCAAGAAGAGGCCGAGGCCGGACGATTGCGAATCCGGGACAACCGGAGCTGAACTCGCCGCCGTGGACGTAGCCGCAGCCAAGGCTAGCTGAACGTCGCTGTATCCCGGAGCTATAGAGATCGCCTGCGCCTTCGCCGACGGATCGATGGTGATGGTTGCCGACGCCGACTTGCGCTTGGGCGGCAGGCATGATCTATCGTTGCAGCATTGATAGCGCACCTGAGCCGTTATCTCCGCCGGACCCGCGGGCGCATCTTTCTTCAGCTCGACATCGTAGAGCAGCACCACTTCATCCGCGAATGTTTCGGTATCGATCTGAAAATTGGGATCGAGCTTGCGCACTGGTTTTGGCTGATAAAGCTTGGAGCCGCTCACGACTGGACTATCCGCCAGGCTGCTGGTGCTCGGAATCGGCCCGCCCTTCGGGGTAGTCAGCGAATAAAGGTGCCAGCCTGGTTCGATCTTGGCAGCGAATCTGGCGAGGACATGCGATCCAGGCGGTGCGGAGGCGGGTTCAACCGTCAGCGTCCACTGCACCGGGTCCTGGGCGCCAACCAACCATACCGATGCGAGGCAGAGCCCTGCCAGAAGTTGACGCATATTAGTCCGCGGCAGCCGCGTTGGGCGGTGGCTGATGCCCGGCGGCCAGCTCGGCCGCGATTCGCTCGTTGATTTTGCCCGCAGCCAATTCCGCCGCCACCCGGATTGCATTCTTAATGGCGTTGGCATTCGAACGGCCATGGGTGATGATGCAGACGCCCTTGATGCCCAGCAGCGGAGCGCCGCCGTGTTCGGAATAATCCAACCGTTTCTTGAATTCCTGAAAAGCGGTGCGTGAAAGCACGTAGCCGATCTTGCGCGTGATAGTGGCTTCCAGGGAATCGCGAAGCATCTGATAGATCATGTCCACCAAGCCCTCGCCCACCTTCAGCGCCACATTACCGACGAATCCGTCGCAAACGATCACGTCGGTTTCGCCGGTGAAGATATCGCCGCCCTCCACATTTCCGATGAAATGGATCGGAAGCGATTTGAGCAACGGTGTGGCGGCGCGAGTCAGTTCGTTGCCTTTATGTTCTTCTTCGCCGATCGACAGCAGGCCTACCCGAGGCCGAGGCTTGTGGAAAATCACACGCGAGTAGATTTCGCCCATGACCGCGAACTGTCCCAGCATGCGCGCCGAACAGTCGACATTAGCGCCCACATCTACTACGACGACGGGCGGGCCTTTTAGTGTGGGAAATGCCGAGGCCAGCGCGGGCCGGTCCACGCCCGGAAGCATACCCTGCACCATCTTGGCGGTGGCCATTACCGCGCCGGTGTTGCCGGCCGACACCACCCCTTGAGCGATTCCGTCCCGGACCAGCCGCGCAGCCACCCGGATGGAACTATCGCGCTTCGTGCGAACGGCTTTGGCGGCGCTGTCCTCCATGGTGATGTGCTCGCTGGCATGCTGGATTTCGATGGGCAAGCCCTCGACACCCTGGTGCTGTGCCAGTTCCCGGCGCAAGATCTCCTGGTTGCCCACCAGAATGACTTTGACGCCCAGATCGCGGATCGCTTGAATCGAACCCTCGACCTCCGCCTTGGGAGCGTGGTCCCCACCCATTGCGTCAACAGCGATGGTCACCATGTAATCAGAGAATATATCAACTCTCGCCGACTTTACTCCTCGGCGACTTCGACCACTTCGCGTCCTTTATAACGCCCACAGTGCGGGCAGACGCGATGCGGCAACTTGGGCTCGTGACAGTTGGGGCACTCCGACGTCCCGGGAGCGCGCAGCGAATCGTGGGCCCGGCGGGTTGAAGTACGCTGCTTGGAGTGTCGTCGTTTTGGATTAGGCATCTATATTCCTTTAGTTTGAAGATTCTTCAGCACCGACCAGCGGTCATCCACAGGTTTCACTTCGCATCCACAATTCGCAAGATTGCGGTTTTGACCGCAAATCGGGCAGATGCCGTGACAATCTGCGCGGCAGATCCGCTGCATCGGCAAAGAGAGCAAAATATACTCACGTAAAACATCTTTCAGCTCGATCCCGGTCCCTTCATAGAAAGCGATCTCACTTTCCCCTTCGTCGATTTCCACTTCTTCCTGATAACCGGTACGGGCCGCCGGCCGATAGAACAGATCGAAGTCGGAATCGATCGGAAAGTCCGCCAGTTCCAGGCAACGATCACACTCCGCACGCATCCGAACCGTCAAATGACCGCGGATCCGGACTTCCCCTAGAGTATGCGCAAGCAACTCGGCCGAGCCTCGCACTTCGAGTGACGTTGCCTGCCGAAGCCCCTCACCATAGTCGATCTCGCCGGGGGGGAAGGCGACCTCAAAGCGGATCTTTTTTAACTCTAACTCCTGGATGCTGAAAAACACACAAACCTCGCTTTGAGGGAGCGCTAAACCTATACTATAGCAGGGTTTGAGGAGAGAATCAGCTAGCGCGTACACCCAGCTCGCGGCCGGACAGCGCCAGCAATGATGCTGCTAGGGGGCTTGGTAAGAATTGCCGGTTTTCCTGCGAACCAGCAATTAAACTGAAGATTCGAAATGTTTTAGTGTTTGGCACGTCATAAGCACTACATTCTTCGATGGCGACGCTGGCGGTGTCGTTTTTCGAGTGGTTCGGCGAGCTTGGCCTGTTCTGCAAGCGCCTGGCGCATGCCATCTTGGTTCCGCCCTACGAAGGCCGGGAGCTGCTGCGGCAACTGGATTCGATCGGCGCCAAGTCGCTGCCCCTGGTAGCGATGGCGGGCGCGGCCACCGGCGTCGTATTGTCGCTGCAGACTCACGATAGCCTGGCGCGCTTCGGAGCCAAATCGATGCTCCCGGCAGTCATCATTTTCTCGATCATCAAAGAGAGCGGTCCCATCATTACCGCGCTGATCGTAAGCGGGCGGGTGGGGGCCGGAATCGGAGCCGAACTAGGCTCGATGAAGGTAACCGAACAGATCGATGCCATGGAGGTTTCGGCCGTCGATCCATATAAGTTTTTGGCGGCCACGCGCGTGATCGCCTGCATGGCGATGCTGCCGTTGCTGACCGTAGCGGCCAATTTTTGCGGGGTCGTCATGGGTTGGGTGTCTACGACGTTGGCTCAACCGGTTTCCTTCCGCTATTTCCTCGAGAGCGGCCTGAAGGGCGTGACGTTCAACGACTATATTCCGCCCACTCTGAAGACCGCCGTTTTTGGCTTGATCATCGGCGTGGTGGCATCTTTTCAGGGCATGCGCACACAAGGTGGCACCGAAGGAGTGGGACGGTCCGCCACCAGCGCAGTGGTTATCTGCTCGCTATTCGTGATCCTGGCGGACGTGCTGCTGGTCCGCCTGATTCTGGTGCTCTTCCCATGAGAAAGAATGAGGACGCGCCCATCGTGATCGAAGACCTTCGCAAGTCTTTCGGCGAGCAGAAGGTATTGAATGGAATTGATCTGGCCGTTCATAGCGGCAAGACCTTGGCCGTACTAGGACGCAGCGGGACGGGGAAGAGCGTGCTGCTGAAGTTGATAGTGGGCCTGCAGAAGCCTGACGCTGGTTCCATTCGCGTCCTTGGACAGGAGATCGCCAAGCTCGATCCGGATCGTTTGAACGACGTCCGAAAGAAGATCGGCTTCCTGTTTCAATCGGCCGCGCTGTACGATTCGCTGACCGTGGAAGAGAACGTCGCCTTTCCGCTGGCACGGCATAGCAGCATGTCCGAAGCGGAACGCAAGAGCCGCGCACGAGAGCTACTGTCCGCGGTGGGGATGGAAAGCGGGCTGGAAAAGCTCCCCTCGCAAATTTCAGGGGGGATGCAAAAGCGCGTCGGACTGGCCCGCGCCTTGGCGCTCGACCCCGTAATCCTGCTGTTCGATGAACCCACGGCCGGCCTGGATCCCATCACCGCGGCGGAGATTGGAAGGCTCATTGTGGAACAGCAAAAACAGCGCAATATCACGTCCGTGGTGGTGACACACGAAATCCATAGCGCGAAGCTGTTCGCCGACCGCTTCGTCCTGATGAACGAAGGAAAAATCCTGGCCGACGGGGCTTTCGAGGACCTGCGAAAGAGCCGAGATACGTTCGTCGCCGAGTTTTTGAGGGAGGCCGCCTGAGGCGGAAGCCAATGTCCAGAACATTTCGATTGGGACTATTCATCGTAGGTTCGCTGCTCATTTTCGCCGCAGGAGTGTTCTTCATCGGCAGCACTGAATCGCTCTTCCGGCCGACTTACCATTTGAAAGCGCAGTTCCAAAATGTCTCGGGCCTGATCAACGGCGCCGATGTCCGCGTAGGCGGAATTCACAAAGGGACCGTGAGATCCATACAGTTACCGCACCGGCCCGATGAGAAATTGACGGTGGTGATGGATCTGGAGAACTCAACCCGCGACGTGCTTAAGAAGGATTCGGTGGCTTCCATTAAGTCCGAGGGGCTGCTGGGCGACAAGTATGTTGAAATCTCGTTCGGATCACTGGATGTGGATCGAGTCCGGGATGGAGATATTCTCGACACCGCGCCACCCCTGGACATTTCGGATTTGATTACCAAAACCAATCAGATTCTGGATTCGGCCAAGGACACCATGCAGAATGTCGACGCCATCAGCACCAAGGTGAATAATGGCCAGGGCACCGTGGGCGCTCTGCTCAACGACAAGAAAATATACCAGCAGGTGAGTGCTGCGACGGCGCAAGCACAAGCGGGCGCTACTGATTTCCAGGAAAACATGGAGGCGCTCAAGCACAATTTCCTGCTGCGCGGTTTTTTCAAGAAGCGTGGATACGAGAACTCGGACGAAATCACCAAGCATCAGATCTCGCGACTTCCACCCGAGCAGAACGCGAAGACATTCGAGTACGACGGCAAGCAGATTTTCGATAAGCCCGACACCGCCAAGCTCAAAAACGAGAAGGCGCTGAATGAAGCGGGAATCTTTCTGCAGGGAAATCCTTTCAGTCTTGCAGTTGTGGTGGCGTCTACCGGAATGAAAGGCGATGCGGACAAACAGAAGCAACTCTCGGATGCTCGCGCGGCGGTGGTCCGCGATTATCTGGCAAAGAATTTCAAATTTGACGACACGCAGCTGAAGACTTTGGGTCTGGGGAAAACTACCGAGGCCGGCGACGACGGCAGGGTGGAAATCCTGGTCTATCCGGGCGGCTCGAAGACACCCGCCGCCAAGCAGGCTGCCGCCGCGCGCTGACGATGGCCACCCAAAAAGCGCCGGCCGCCCGCGAGTCAGTCGAAGAAAGCGCTTCCTATAAGCCTATCGCCGACTACGGCGTGATCGGCGACATGCATACTGCCGTGCTGATCAGTTCCGACGGTTCTATCGACTGGGGCTGTCTGCCGCATTTCGATAGTCCGGCCATGTTCTTGCGGCTGTTAGATAATCGAAAGGGCGGATATTGTTCTCTGGAAGTGGTCTCCTGCGCGGCCACCTCGCGCCGCTACCTGGGGCCGACCAACATCCTGGAGACGACCTTCGTCGCGTCTGGCGGACAGCTGGTGTTGACCGATTTCATGCCGGTGCAAAAACGGAAGGGGCCTGATCCGACCGGCAGTGATGTTTCGACCGGCCATCGGGTGGTCCGGCTGCTCCGCTGCACCGAAGGCGCCGTGGATGTCAGGCTCGCGACCAAGCCGACCTTCTCATTCGCCTCCGAAACTGCCAGAGTGCATTCGAGCGGCGATGGAATTGTGGGGTTCGAGGGGCGAGCTGATATTCTGCAGGTCCAATGCCCTGGTCTCGCGGTGCAAGGTGATGGACAAGCCGTGGCCCAAATCCGGATTCGCGCCGGCGAGCAGGTGGCCGTTGTGCTTTCCTACGGAACCCCCGGGACCACAGTCAGGCCCTGGTCGCTGGACGAGGCACTCAAAGCCTTCGAGCAGACCCAGCAGTACTGGACCGAGTGGTCGCAATCCTTCAACTACGACGGAGAGTATCGCGATGAGGTGTTGCGCAGCGCGCTGGTGTTGAAGCTGCTCACGTTCGAGCCTACGGGCGCGATCCTCGCCGCGCCCACCAGCTCGCTACCCGAGGCGATCCCCGGAGAGAGGAATTGGGACTATCGCCTCACCTGGCTGCGCGACTCACAATTCGTGATCACGGCGCTCATGCATCGCGGTTATTTCGGCGAGGCGCACGATTTCTTTCACTTCTTGAAAGAAGCTTCGAAGGGCCCGGTGGAGGATCTGCAAATCCTGTACGGAATTCGCGGCGAGCGTATTCAGACCGAACAGTTCCTGGGACATCTGGAAGGCTACCGCGGATCGAAACCAGTCCGCGTCGGCAATGCGGCCGGCGCTCAAAAGCAGTTGGACGTTTACGGCGAGTTGTTGAACTGTATGTACGCCTATTCCAACATCGCGGCGCAAGCGGATCAGAAGCCGCATGCGGAGGAGCTGTGGTCCATGGTCGGGCGTCTGGCGGATTTTGTGGTCCGGCATTGGAAAGAACCAGATAACGGAATCTGGGAATCGCGGGGAGGACTCCAGCATTTTGTTCATTCCAAGGCGATGTGCTGGGTTGCACTGGACCGGGCGATCAAATTGGCGGCCATCGTTGGCGCGCCGGGTGACGTCGGGGCGTGGAGTAAGGCACGAGAAGCGATTCGCGACAGTGTTCTAACCGAAGGATTCAACCGGGAGGTGGGAGCGTTCGTGCAATCCTACGGTTCCCACATGCTGGACGCGTCGGTCCTCCGGCTTCCGATCCACGCGATGATTGACGCGTCCGATCCCCGGATGTTGTCGACCATCCAGCGCATAGAACGGCATCTGATGAAAGACGGGCTGGTCTACCGCTATGTCGATATCGGCGACAACATACCCGGCGATGAAGCCACCTTTACCTCTTGCACGTTCTGGCTGGTCAGCAACTACATTCTGCTGGATCGTTTGGAGGAAGCCAAACAGCTCTTCGAACACGTGCTGTCGTTTCAAAATGACCTGGGACTTTTCGCCGAAGAGATCGAACCGGTGAGCCGCGAACAATTAGGCAATTTTCCGCAGGCGCTCACGCATGTCGCTCTGATGAGCGCGGCTGGCCGTATGGCGAGGCGCCGACATCTCGGAAATGGACGCGTCACCTAGGCCAACTGGTTCGCAGCCGGTATGAAGATACCAGGCATATCTTATCCCAGAATATAATTTTGGAATCGATCTCGGCCTTAACTCTCCCTGATCGCGATGGAACCGCGAGCGCGCCGGCTCCGGTAGTTTCCTGCAGGACCTCCTCGAAGCCTTGGGGATTGATCGGCGCCGCCACTTCTTGGGCAACGATCGCCATCACTTCGCCGGCTGATTCACAGTGAAGGAATACAGGGTGTCACCCGCGGCGACCAACATGTATTGCTTTCCATCCAACAAGTACGTGATCGGGCCGGCGCTGAGTGCAGCCGTCAATCCTGTATGCCACAGGATCTTCCCATTGGCCGGATCGAAGGCAATCAGGTTGGTCCCATTGGCGGTGAACAACAGCTTTCCGGCGGTGGTCAGAATGTGAGTGACACCGTTGCCGCTGGGCCATTCGTGCCTCCAAACGATGTTGCCGGTCTTGTAATCGATGGCCAGCAGCGCGCCCGGGTCTCCGCCAACAGTGGTGTCGCGCCCGCCCCATCCCTCGGGATGATCGTCGGTATCGGTCAAATAAAACATGGCGTAGGGCCGGCTGGTGCCGACGTAAAACAGCCCGGTATCTGGATCGAAGCTCGGCGCCGGCCAGTTGGTCCCGCCATTCGATGACGGCGACACCAGCACGCCATCGGTGGTTGGATACTTGGCGGGATCTGGAATCGGCCGGCCCTGAGCGTCAATCCCCTTGGCCCAGTTCAGTGTCTCGATGTATGGCTTCGTCAAGATGTTTTTCCCGGTGGCCCGGTCCAGCACAAAGAAGTATCCGTTGCGGCTGGCTTGCGCGATCAGCTTGCGCGGCTTTCCATCGATCACTCCGTCGAACTGGATGGGCGTCTGGACCGCATCCCAATCGTGGGTGTCGTGCGGCGAGGGTTGGAAATACCACACCAGCTTCCCGGTGTCCGGATTAACGGCCACGATCGAGCAGGTATACAAGTTGTCGCCCTTCCTGCTCTTTTCAGCCATCACTGGATTCGGATTGCCCGTGCCCAGGATGTAAAGATTCTGCTCCGGATCGTAAGTGCCCGGTATCCACGTTTGTCCGGTGCCGTGGGCGGAGGCGTATTCATCGGGCCAGGTCTCGATCCCGGGCTCACCCTTGCGTGGCGTGGTCCACCACTTCCATTGCAGGGCCCCGGTTTCCGGGTCGCGTGATTCGAGGAAACCGGGATTGTCAAGATGGTCGCCGCCGATGCCGACCAGAATGTGATTGCCGATGACTACCGGCGCAACCGTGGACGTGTAGTCGAGCTTGGGATCGGCGATCTGTACTTTCCAGCGCTGCTTGCCGGTGCGAGCGTCCAGGCTGACGAGCTGGCTATCCGGCGATTCGAAGAACAGCCAGTTGCCATACATGCCGACGCCGCGATTGCCGATCGTGCTGCCCGTGTTCGCCGGGTATACATAGTGCCACAGCTCGCGGCCGGTGCGAGCGTCGGCGGCCCAGACGTTGTTAGGCGCGGTGAAATATAGGATTCCGTTGACCATCAGCGGAGTGGCCTTGATGGGAACCGTGGCGCCGGCAGAGTTGGGGTCGCGATTGTACCGAGTAGCCCAGGCGAGCGACAGCGTGTGGACGTTGGAAGAATTGATCTGCGTCAGCGGACTGAAGCGGCGGCCGGAATAATCTCCGTTGTAAGTCGGCCAGTTGTCGGTCGGTTGTTTGAGCAGAGTCGACGAAGTGAGACCTTGTCCGAGAGCTGAGCCGATCATCGCGGTCAAAGAAGCCGATAAAAAAAGTAGCCGAATGTTCATTTGAGTGTCACCAGATAGGCTGTCACGTTGTGGATATCTGCGTCGGTATATTGCGGGAGTAGATCCCGATGCGCCTTCAAAGGATCGTGAACTTCAACTTTGGGCGTTGTACCTTCCCGCGCAAAGGAATGATATTCACCCGAAGAGTCGTAAAGGGAGACGTTGAAGTCGTCAATGTGATCGACCTTGCCGGAGACCGACTCACCCGAGGGCAGCGTGACGGTCACCTTGATCGCGCTGCGCGGCGAATCGGCAGAGGTCGCGCCCCGGCCGTCCCGAGGCTGCAACCATCGCGACTGCAAAGCAAATGGTTCATACTTCTTGCCGATACCCGCCAGATCTCCGGTCGCCGCATGGCAGGTGCTACATTTGCCGGCACCGTTGAAATACGCCTGGCCCTTTTTGGCGTCGCCGGTGACCACGTCGAGGAAAGTGTACGTGGTACGATGATCCGCCGCGTAAGTCTGGACGTGCAGCCACGCCACGATATCGGCGATCTGCGGCTCGGTCAAGTTGGGTTTAGGCATTCCCTGATCGGGCCGGCCCTCGCGCAACACGGGAGCGATCAGGATTCCCTTTTCGTCATCCAGCACCAGCACCGAACGGATCAGGTCCGGCGCGCCTGGACCACCTTTCCCGTTTGTGCCGTGGCAGCCGCCGCAGTTTGTCGCGAAGAGCTTGGCCCCGCGATTCACGGCTGCCGGATTTTCCTTGGAGCCGGCGATTGCCGCGGCACTGGCCGCAGTTGACTTGTCGGCCGCGCCCGGAGACTGGCCGAGCGCGGTTGCCGCAAAAAGCAGCATCTGGAGACTAATCGAGCTTCGATAACCCATGTTCACGTTGTGGCTTTTACGCTAAAGCCTCCTCTATGTTAACCCGTCAAGGGCAAATTCAGTATCCTGAGTCCATGTGGCAGGATCTGCGCTTCGGGATTCGGATTCTCCTGAAATCGCCTGGCTTCGCCGCGCTGGCGTTGGTGACTCTCGCGATTGGCATCGGGGCGAACACGACCATTTTCAGCGTAGTCAACTCTGTCCTGTTGCGGCCTCTGCCTTACGAAAACCCGAATCGGATCGTCCAGGTCTCCGATTTGTACCCCGCCACGGGCACGATCATAACGTCGTCGTTTCCCAAATTCACCTTCCTGCGCGAGCACGTCCGAAGTTTTAGCGCCTTTGCCGCCGTGAGCTTCGGCCGATTCCAGATCGCTGGGCCCGCCACTGCGGCGCCCGACGAAGTTCAAGGCGTCCGGGTCCCCGTAGATTTCTTCCGCGTCTTTGGAGTGAAGCCGGCTTTAGGACGTACTTTTCTCGAACAGGAAGACCGGCCCGGCGGCAATGCCGTTGCGATTATCAGCAATGCGCTTTGGCAGAATCGTTTTGGATCCGATCCGGCGGCGATCGGCAAGACCTTTGCGGTCGATGGTTCCACAACCACAATCATCGGCGTCATGCCCCCTGGTTTCAACTTTCCGGACGGCATGGAGATATGGCTGCCCGGCGCCTTCCAACACCAGGTGGTCACGCAGGTTCAAATTCAACGCGGCGCTAGTTACCTTCTGTACTACGCTCGCCTGGCCGAGGGCGTCAACATTCGCAGCGCGCAGGCGGAGATCTCCGCTCTGAGCGGCCAATACGATGAATCGCATAAAGGATTTGGTGACGTGGACCGCCAGATGACTGTGACGCCGCTGCGTGAATCGCTGGTCAACGACATCCGGCAAACTCTCTTGGTTCTGTTGGGAGCCGTTGCCTTCGTGCTGTTAATTGCATCTGCCAACGTCGCCAATCTTCTGCTGGCCCGCGCGATTGCTCGGCAGAAAGAAGTCGCGATCCGTGCGTCTTTGGGCGCCAGCCGATCGCGGCTGCTCATTCAATTCTTTACCGAAAGTATTTTGCTGGCAACCATGGGGGCCGGGCTCGGCCTGCTGCTCTCGCTCTGGAGTATGCGCCTGATCGCGCACATCGGTCCGCAAATATTGCCGCGAGCGGATGAAATCCACGTCGATGTCACGGTTCTGTTCTTCACCGTGGCGATTGCGCTGCTCACTGGAATCGTATTCGGCCTCGGTCCGGCAATGCACTCGTCGCGAGTTGATTTGAACGATGCCCTGAAAGCGAGCGGCCGCAGCTTCTCCGGTAGTGGACGCCTGCGCGGAGTCATGATCATCTCCGAAGTCGCGCTGGCGATGATCCTGCTCACGGGCGCGGGCTTGCTGATGCGAAGTTTTCTGCGATTGGAAAATGTCGATCCGGGTTTCCACCCCCAAAACCTCTTGACCATGCGTATCGGGCTGGCCAGTGCGCGTTATCCGCAGCGTGCCGAGCAATCAGCCTTTTATGATCGGGTGCTCGATCGGACCTCCGTGATTCCCGGCGTTCGCGATGCGGCGGTGGCCAATGCGCTACCGGTGAATCGCGCTATCGGGTACTTCTTCAACATCGAAGGGCGGCCGGCTCTGGATCCCACCAAAGCGCCCACGTTTTTCCTGCACAGCATCAGCCCCAGCTATTTTCAAACGCTGGGCATCCGACTTATCCGCGGCCGCGTGTTTACCCCGGCGGACACGGCGGCAACTCGTCAGGTGGCGATTATCAATGAAACCATGGCGCGCCGATTCTGGCCGAAGGAAGATCCCATCGGCCGGCACGTGATCTACGCGCGCGAGTCCATTACAGTCGAAATTGTGGGAATCGCCGCGGACGTCAAGGTCGGCGGCCTGGGCGACAACAATCCCTACAACGAGTTGTACGTGCCCTATCGCCAGCGCCCGTTCCCTACGATGTATCTGATCACCCGCGGACCAGCCGGCATTGCATCAGTGGCGCGCCGGGAGGTTCTCGCCATCGATGCCGATCAGCCCGTGGCCGCCGTTCGGACCATGGACGAAGTCCTCGCCGAGTCCGTTTCGCAGCCACGCCTCCGCACCATTTTAATCGGCGCTTTCGCCGTGCTGGCGCTGATTCTCGCGGTTATTGGGATCGCCGGTGTTGTGGCCTGGTCGGTTTCTCAACGCTCCAATGAGATCGGGATTCGTATGGCGCTCGGGGCGGGGCCTTCAAACATTATGGCGCTGATCGTGCGGCAGGCGTTCGCTATGATCGGCGTGGGCCAATTCATCGGATTACTGGGCGCGCTTGCCCTGACACGCGTTCTAGCGACCTTTCTTTTCGGAATTTCTCCCGAGGATCCGCTGACGTTCGCCGGCGTGGCGCTCCTGCTCGGGTTAGTGGCCTTGACTGCATCCGTGGTAGCCGGGCATCGCGCGCTACGAATCGACCCGGCGGTGGCCCTGCGTCGCGAATGAGGCACGCGTCACTCGTAATAGGCCGGGGATTTTTTCAACTTCGAATTGCCAACATAATCGTGCTGTATCCATAACTGCGCGCCGGTCTTCTTGAGAAACACCTCGATCGCCGCTCTCGATTGCGCTGTCTGCTCTTGATTCAAGTCGGAAATCGGCACCCGGTTCAACGTGCGCTCCTCCGGATAATGATAAAGATCGCCACTGAGCACCACGGGTCCGGTCTTCGCCAGTTTCAAGAATAAAACCTGGTGTCCCGCCGTGTGGCCGGGCGCAAACTTGAGGATGACAGTGCCATCGCCGAACACGTCGTATTCATCCTCTTTCAGAATGATCGTCTTGCTGTCCTTGAGGGCGCTGTAGTTGGCGTAATAGTTGAGTTTGGTTGGCGCCGATTCTGCAAACATCGCATCGCGTTCGACTTGCCGGGCCAGCCAGGTGGCGCCGGCGAACTGATTGGCGTTCGCCACGTGGTCGTAATGATAATGCGAGATAGCCAGATAGGTGATGTCGGCTGGACTATAACCGGCTTCAGCCATCTGCGCCTTCAGGGGCTTGGTCACAGTTGCGTAGCCTTGGCCGATCGGAATTCCGGGGGTCTTAAGCGCAATGTCCGGTATTACTCCCACGTCCCATGCGAGCGTGCCTTTCGGATGCGCCACCAGAAAGCATGGGGCGGACATGATGTTGGTTACGATCTCGTCCCGCTGCAGGCGGAAACGCTCCGGGTCGACAATGTTTAAGACGCCGCAATCGAATATATAGAGTCTTACCGATTTGGGCGGCTGTGCGTGGCGTTGTTGAGCCGTTCCCGGGATCAGGATGGCCATTGAAATCGCGGTTAATAAAGCACAGCGTCTCGAATGCTGAATCGTCATTTAGGGAGCGCTCCTTCGAAACGAGTTTATACCGTTCCAGTTCGTCCCCGCTGTGGAAAACATGCTATTCTGACGCACTTATGAAGCAAAGCACCGACCGTATTCTCACCACCCACGTAGGCAGCCTGCCCCGCCCGCAGGAAGTCGTCGATGTGCTTTTTGCGCAGGATAAAGGCGAAGGCTTTGACGCCGCAAAATTCGAAAACGTCATCGCCCGAGGCGTTCGTGACGCCGTGGACCATCAAGCCGAATCCCGCGTGGATGTCATGAGCGATGGCGAGATGAGCAAGATCAGCTACGCGACATACATCCGCCACCGGATCACCGGATTTGAGCCAGGCGAGGTTCCACGTGCCACGCCGCAGGATCTGGATGAGTATCCGGAATTTTGCGACCGCCTGGTCAAGATGGGCGCGTCGCCAAAGTATCTTCGGCCGATATGCAAGGCCCCGATCAAGACTAAAGACCTCGGGCCGGTGCAGCGCGATATCGCCCGCATGAAGGACGCTCTCGCGCGCTCGACCGCGGTGGAAGGATTCTTGAACGCCGCGTCGCCTGGATTGATCGCCGTCTTCCAGCCCAACGAATATTACCCGTCGCATGAGGCGTACCTGGAAGCGCTCGCCGAAGCCATGCGTCCCGAGTATGAGGCCATCGTCAATTCCGGGCTGCTTCTGCAACTGGATTGTCCCGACCTGGCGATGGGACGTCACATCAAGTTTCGAGGCGTCGACGATGACGAGTTTCTGCGCAACGCCGCCCTGCAGGTGGAGGCGCTGAATCACGCGCTACTGAACATACGCGCGGATCGCGTGCGTCTGCACGTGTGCTGGGGTAATTATGAAGGCCCTCACACGCATGACATCCCGTTGGCCAAGATTCTCCCCTTTGTTCTCAAAGCCAAGCCGCAAGCGCTGGTGCTGGAAGCTGCCAACCCGCGCCACGAGCACGATTGGGAGCTGTGGGAAACTCAGAAACTGCCGCAGGACAAAGTTCTGGTGCCGGGCGTCATCAGCTCCACCGTTAACTATATCGAGCACCCTGAAGTTGTTTCGCAGCGCATTCTCCGCTATGCCAACGTGGTTGGCCGCGACCGCGTGATTGCCGGCAGCGACTGCGGATTCGGCACCTTCGCGGGCTTCGGTCCCATTTATCCGCCCTTCTGCTGGATGAAGCTGCGCTCTCTGGCCGAAGGCGCCGAGATCGCGTCCAAGAAACTGTGGGGACGCGCCGGATCGGCGAACTGATGCCGCCGGAAATTCCGGTTGGTGATTTCAAGCTGGTCCGCTCCTCCACAAAGTTGTAAAGGCCGCCGGATCGTGCTGCGTTGCCGTATTCGCCGGTCCGGCGCCGACTGCCTGGTAAGTTTGGGCGGCGGCAGCCCCATCGACATGTGCAAGGTGCCGCTTATTCGATTCTCAACCGGATCGGATCTCACTACCGCGCATCAGCTTATCAAAGGGGTTAAACCCGGAGCGCATACCGGACGGGAGCTGATCCATATTGCGATCCCGACCACATGGCCCAAGTCGCAGCTCAGCGCTTTGGACCCATCGCCGAAGAATTCGGAGTGTTTCGATTCCATGAATCTCCAGGCGGCCGCTCTCGATCGCGACCGCGCAGCGCGCAAGCCCTAGAGCAATCACAGGTAATGGATAGGCCGCTCAGCCGTGAAGAAGTCGTTACACTGCTGGAAGCGGCATATTAAAGGTCGAAACCTTTCCAATCCTGCCAGCATCTGAAGCCCATGAGCACAGCATCCCAATCTCAACCTAACATCGCCAAGCTGGATCATGAGTTGAACCAGGCGATCCTTTCAGGTGATATCCTGAACGCTTTCGAAAAATTTTACGCCCATGACTGTGTCATGCGGGAAAACGACTCTGAGCCTTTCGTGGGGAAGGAAGTGAACCGGAAGCGGGAACAGGAGTTCATAAATTCCGTGGAACAGTTCCATGGAGCGAAGCTGCTGAGCGAAGCGGTGAATGGCGACGCTTCCTTTTCCGAGTGGGAGTACGACGTCACCTTCAAGGGCGGCGGCGGCCGGGTCAAGATGCAGCAAGTCTCATCCCGCCGATGGAAAAACGGCCAAGTAGTGCACGAGCGCTTCTACTACAAAGCCACCCACTAGTAGGTTGCATGTGGTGCAGGTCTCCGACCTGCCAATTACTTCGGCGTCAAACTCGTCGCGAGCGTGGCGATACACGCGCTTGATTTGGCACGCAAGTACAATCACACTCATCTGGTGGCCCGTCTGAGGCAAGTAGAGCGGAAGCCTCGCTCGCCGGCAGATAGCTCCCCGACTACTTAGAGTGATCGCAAGAAATTACCACACGTCTGGTATGGCCAAATCGGTCGGCTCCGAATAATCTATAAACGGAGCAGTGAGGCCCATATGCCTCTGAAGACGTTGTGGGTGGCCACGCTAACGGGTTTGCTTTCCCTTCAACCGTTGAAGGCGCAGGCCCAACCAACTCCCTCCGGTACCCCGACCTTTCGCGTGACGACGCGCCTGGTGTTTCTGGATGTGACCGTGTTGGATCGCAAGGGACGGCCGGTGGTGAAGGGATTGGCTAAAGATGACTTCACCATTACCGAAAACAAGAGGCAGCAGCGTATCTTCTCATTTGAGGCGCCCGATTCGCATGTGGATGTGAATCCCGCGGGCGAGAACCCATCGGGTAAGGCGCCTGCAACCGTTCTCGTGCTGGACCTCTTGAATTCCAAATTCGAGGACTTCGCCTATATACGCTTTCAGGTGCGGAAGTATCTGGCGGCGCAGCCTGCACAACTGAGTTCACCTGCTGAACTTCTGATGGTGGGCAACAGGTCGCTCGAAATGGTGCAAGGTTATACCCGGAACAAGGCGGACCTGTTAAACGCGTTGGATCATGTGCCGGCCGTGCTGCCTTACAAAGTGATGAACGGGGCCTTCTGGCCGGAGCGGTTTGTGCAATCGATCGACGCGCTGCAGCAAATCGCGCTGCAGAACAAAGGCATAACGGGTCGAAAGAACATTGTGTGGGTTGGCCATGGCGGGCCCAGTTTGATTACTGCGCGCCTAACCGGCTCGATAGTGGACAACCTGAACCGGTATGTACATGACACCACCAACATGCTGGTGGACGCGCGGATGTCCTTGTTTGTTATTTATCCGGGACTGCGTGTCGAGGCCGTTGGCTTTAACTTGAGCAAGATCTCCGCGGACGATAATATCGGCGACGACGATCCCTTTTCGGGGGATATCAACTTTGGCGTATTCGTGAATGAGACCGGAGGCAATCTCTTTTACAATCGGAACGACATTGACAACGAGATCAAGCGCTCGCAGGAACTGGGTTCGGAGTACTATACGCTGACTTACGAGTCTGACGCGGGTAATGCCGACGGCAAGTTCCGCCGGGTTCGTGTCACCCTGCGCGATCCGTCTCTGCGAGCGCTCACGAAGGCCGGGTACTTTGCGCCCGACGAAGGTACGCCGGCCCATCCTCGCAACAAGAACATGATCGACATCGCCGAGGCGGCACAGTCGACCATTCCGTTTCTGGCACTCCCGCTGACGATAGAAGGCCTCGTGCGTCATCCGGACACGGGCCGGGTAGAGTTTACCGTCGTGCTGAAATCCGGAAACATGGTCTGGCAACCGACCGACAATGGAGCGAGCACGACTGAACTGATGCTGGCTGCGGCGAGCCGGACTGAACGCGGAGATGTTTTAGCCTCGAAGGTGGAATCTTTGACGGTGTCCGTAGACACTCAGGATGCCACACGGCTAGCCGACGTGATAACGAGAATGCCCATGAGACTGCGCGTTCCGCCTAAGACGCAGAGAGTGCGCGTGGTGGTGCAGAGCGCGGAGAATGGACGGATCGGCGCCGTGGAACTGGACCGCAAAACGTTGGATGCGGCGCCACAGTCGCCCACGCCCGAGCCGCAGTTGATTTCGCGCCCGCTGGAAAACCACCCGGTCAGTTCTGGACGGTGATCAACGTTCCAGCTTGAGTGGTCTGGCCCCCATAAGTGGCGGTGATCGATTGGTCGCCGTTTGCGAGATTGGATGGCACCACCACGTTGAATTGATACTGGCCTGCGGCGACCAGGCCCGCGAATTGCACGGTCGCCGCGATTCCTCCTATTTTGATCACGGGCAGCGGCGACAAACTCCCAGTTTGGGCCGTCGATCCGCTCACGACCGGCGTCGATGTTGGCCCAAACCCGTTTCCATACAGAACCACGGTTTCGCCCGGCTGGGCGGGCGTGGTGACTCCGGCGTATAAAGATGCCGGTCCGAGAAAAGTTCCGTTCACGTGCGTGGCTGCGGCGTAGGGCCCACCATTGAAGACAAAAAATGACGGCGAGAGCGGTTGGGCCTGAGCGGTAAACGCCCCGGTTGCGGCTCCATTGTTGGTGACCACCACCTGCACCGCGCCGTTCATCGCATCGGGCGGCGTGAGCACATTGATCTGCGTCGGACTGATGTAGTAGACATACGCGTTCTTGCCGTTCACCGTCGCGCTGACTTGATCCAGCTCGGTCGGCATTTGAGTGCCCATGAAGTCCGAGCCTTGCCAGATGCGCGAATCACCCGAGGGCGCGAGATTAACGCCCTTGATCTCCACCCAGGTATTGGGCGCGATGGCCGGACTCTCGCCCTCGGCATTGGCGACCTCTGCAATCACTGGACCGGAAGCCGAGATTCGATTACCGACAAAATACGCGGTGACATACAAATCGTTCATCAGAATATCGGTGCCCAAGAAACCATTGCCAAAGGAAAAGCTCCACTCGAAGCCGGGGGCTGGAGGCGTGCCGCACGGGTCCGTAATCATTGCCGCTCCACAGGTCCAATATAGATAGGGCTGTATGTTGTGGAACGGGCCGGCAGCAACGTCGGGCGTAGCGGCCACGGGCGTGCCCGCGCTCAAACCCAACTGGTCATAGAACAATTCCGCCATCGGGTTGCCGGCGTCCGCGCATTTATATCCGGTGCAGCTCTGGTCAATCGGGGGCAATTCCCAGCTTGTCTGACCGAGGTAGCCGGAGCCATTGTAGGAATTCATGTTGGCGATGAATTGATTGGCTGAAGCCAACGTCATCGCGCCATCCTGATTGACACATAACGCCGGGCTGGTCGGATTGTTGCAAGGCGGAAGACCGAAGGTGCTAGTGGCCGCCAGGTTGGCGTCCGCCAGCCAAGTGACGTTCGTCACAGGATCATAGACGGTTTGTCCGCCTGGATTGACTTCCAGCCCATTGCCCGTGGCGGGCGGCGTTCCAGATATTTTGCCTGGGATCATCGGCAGTGTATACAGAAAATTGTCCACGGTATTGGCGCCCTGGAATCCGCTGTTGAACGATAGCGTGGCATTGCCGCCCTGGCCAGGGCTTTGCGACCAATATAGATAAGGTTGGAAATTGCTGAAGGGACCGGCCGTGTTGTGGGGGATGGGAACCGCGGTATTGGGCGGCTTCAGCCTCAACGCATTGTAGTACAGCGAACCCAGCGCGCCAAGCGAGCAATCGAACCCGAACGAATTGTTTTGCGGCCCCGTCTTCCCGCAGCCCTTGTCGGTTGTCGGTGTGGTCGGCAGCTGCCAGTTGGTGTGCCCCAGATAGTTGGTGGCGTTCATGGCACTCACCCACGCGGCCGCGCTCTGGTAGCTCATCGAGCCGCTTGGGTTTACACACGGTTGCAGGCCAGAAGTGCTGCATACCGGAAGGCCGAATCGATTGGTGGCCGGCAAATTGGCGTCGGCGAGCCAGCTGATGTTATTTACGGTGTCATAAACTGTAATGCCGTCCGCGCTCAGGACCAACGTCGAGCCCGCCTGCAATGTCGACAACCCGCAGGCGACAAGCGCAGCCGCGCCCATCATGCTCCGCAACATGATTCACCTCCGATTCTCATGTGTCTACATTTTAAGTGCTCGGCGGCACCTGCGGAACGATGATCTTGAAGTTGACTCATGTCACAATCTACCTATGCGTAAAAGCTCGATCATCCGTCTTAGCGCGGCGGTGCTGCTGCTGGCCGGCTTATGGGTGGCCTACACCCAAGGCCCGCCCCCGGCAAAATTGGATCTAATCAAGGTGAAAGACGATCTCTATGTCATCCACAACGATATCGTTCCCGGCAACTCCACGGCTCTGATTACCAGTGAAGGCGTCCTTCTGGTCGACGATAAATTCGACGTCGACCACAACGGCATCCTGGAGCAGTTGAAAAAGGTGACCGACCAGCCGATCAAGTACGTCGTCAATACGCATCATCACGCCGACCACAGCGGCGGAAACGCGAAGATGCAAGACATGAATGCCATCGTGGTGGCAACCGAGGAGGCTCGCCAGAACATGGTGGACGGCAAGCAGCCGGGTCTGCCGGGCATCGCGGATCCAGCATCACGCGCACATCTATCTGGGCGGCAAGAACGTGGAGATGTATCACTTCGGGCGCGCTCACACCAATGGCGACATGGTGGTCTTGTTTCCGGCCGATCGTACGCTGGCGGCGGGCGACATGTTCACCTTCGGCGAAGCCACTCCCCAACTAATCGACTACGCGGGCGGGGGCAGCGGCAAAGAATGGCCCAAAACGCTCGAATCCGCGCTGGAACTTCGACTTTGACGCCGTGGTTCCAGGCCACGGCGTAGTCACAACGAAACAGGAAATGGCCAAATTCCGCGACAGCACGCTGAAGTTGCGAAACCGCGTTCACGACATGCTGGTCCAGAAAAAGTCGCGCGACGACGTCTCTAAAATGTTGCAAACCGAGTTCCACTGGGCACAGCTGCACCTGGATCGTGGTCTCGACGGCTTGATGGGCGAAATGAAGTAAACGCGGCATGACCATCGCGCCGCATCCGAATCGGCAAATAGCCTTGGCGCCTCAGACCTGCGGTGGCAGCACGGAAGTAGCGAGCCTGTTACTGAAAGCGTCTGTACGCCGCCGGCTTTTGGCTCGGTTTTCCGGCAGGATGGGATATATAATATTAACCA
>Ga0210386_10000476_pt1 | contig 36815 bp, 38 predicted proteins | sample IncBWH32OmetaG_FD_160091 | JGI IMG/M metagenome (GOLD analysis project Ga0210386, IMG submission 160091) | Forest soil microbial communities from Barre Woods Harvard Forest LTER site, Petersham, Massachusetts, United States - Inc-BW-H-32-O ...
CCCTTGCCGGTGGCGGCGCAGGCCTGCTTCTCGCGTGGGCCGCACTGATATGGCTGGTACGCACGCGTCACGACATGAATCGCGTTGAGGCCATTCATATCGACTTCGTCGTCGCGGCATTTACCGTGGCCGCGATCGTTGTATGTGCACTCTTCTCGGGGTTGATCTCCGCGCTGAGCGCGGATGGCAAACAAGTGCTTGCCGCCCTGCAGGAGTCTTCGCGTACCCACAGCGCCAGCCATGCCCGGGCTTCGCTCCGCCGGGGACTGCTGGTGCTTGAAGTAGGCCTGACGGTCATGCTGCTGGTTGGAGCCGGGCTCTTGTTGAAGAGTTACCAGCGGTTTAAGTCTGTCGATCTTGGCATCCCAGCCGACAACGTGCTGACCATGAAGGTCAGTTTGCCGGATGGGCGTTACGAGGAGGACACCCAGCGAGTAGCGTTCTTTGAAAGCCTCATTGAGCGTGTCCGCGCGCTCCCCGGCGTCCAGGCCGCAGGTCTGGTCAGTGCGGCTCCGGGCCAGGGTTGGAACGGCAACGACTTTTTCTTGAGCGTGGTGGAACATCCGCCGGTGGCGAAAGGCCAGGAGATGGACTTCATGAAGCGCGGCGCAGACCCCGGATACTTTGCGGCGATCCAGATTCCGTTATTGCGCGGACGCCTCTTTACCGCTGACGAGAGGCTGAAACGGGCCGGTGTAGCAGTCATCAGTCAGTCCGGAGCTCGAATCGCCTTCGGAGCCGAAGATCCTATCGGCAAACATGTGATGCAACGAGGTGAGACCAGCTCCTATGAAATTGTCGGTGTCGTGGGCGACACCCGGTGGAACGTCTCGCAGCCGATGCACCCGACGATCTACTGTCCAATCTACGGAAACGGCTATAACTTTGCGACGATCGTCGTCCGCTCCACGCATGACGTTGAGGCTCTGGCGCTACCGGTACAGAAGATCGTCGGCGAACTCGATCCTGATTTGCCGGTCTCCTATGTGATGACCCTGCGCGAGACGATCGGGCACGCCGCCATTGGCTCGCAATTCAACTCGGTCCTGGTCCTGTCCTTTGCGGTCATTGCGTTGTTGCTCGCCGCTGCCGGACTTTACGGCGTTCTGGCTTATCTTGTTACCCAGCGGACCGGTGAGATAGGCATTCGCATCGCCCTTGGCGCCCAGCGGGAGCAGGTTCTGCAGCTGATGCTTCTGGATGGGCTGCAACCGGCGTTGCTGGGGTTGCTTCTGGGACTTGCCGGCTCTGCGGCGGCGGTCCATCTGCTTCGCTCGATGCTGTACGAGACGGAACCGTTTGATCCGGGCGTCTTTGCCATAGTGACCGCGACGCTGCTGGTGGTGGCTGCGTTGGCATGCCTGGTGCCGTCGTGGCGGGCATCGAGGCTGGATCCGATGCAGGCTTTACGAACGGAATAGCCGCCGGAGGGCCGTCCGGGAGGCGACGGCGTGAAAGCATCCGGATGCGGCAGCCAATCGAGTTCTTCAACCGACAGATTCTGCAACCGCGAGAGAACCACTGCGCGCATCCAGTTGAGCTGCGACACAAGGAAACCAATCTGGGGACTGTATCCGTTGCGTGGTCCATAAACAGAGAGAGGTTCTGCTACCGCGTCTTGCTGGGCAAACATGCTCATGACTTATTTTCTCGCGCTGCAGCATCTGGAAGGTGGCGTGATCCACCCAGCAGAACGAATGCGACGGAACTTATACGCAGGTAACGGTCAGGTTAGACTTTCTGCTATGTTTCGCGCACTGTCTGACGAGGGTTCTTGTCATCGCGCAGCCGGATGAATTTCGTGTGACGCAGGTGATCTGCACCCGTCCACTCCAGAAACTCGATCTCCGCAATAGCTTCCGGCTTGAGCCAAACGCACTGCGTCATCTTTTCTGCTGTTAGACCTTCACCCCATCTTCCCGGCTCTTTCTCCGGCAGATTCACAAATGGACACTTCGTTGCCGTCAGGTGCTTGATCGCTTCGAAGACCTGCCGCCGACTGGAAGGAATGAATCCGGCTCGCACGCGTGCCGAGTAATAGAGGTTTTTATCTCGATAGACCCCCACTACCAGCGAGTCGATCCCCAGATGGCTGGGCACGTATCCACCGATCACGAATTCCTGACTGCGATTCAGGCGATATTTACTCCAGACTCCTGTCCTCAGGCCGGGTTGGTAGAAACTGTCCGCACGCTTGGCCACGATGCCTTCAAGGCCATGCGTCTGGGTGAACTTGAGCATTTCCGCCAAAGGTCTCTCCGAAGCCTCCGCAATGCCAACGTGTCCCTCAGCCTGAACGACGGAGCGAAGGACCTCACGCCGCTCGGACAATGGCCGTCGCATCAGGTCATTGCCGTCGTGGATGGGGCTATCGAATGCGTAATAGACGATGCGCGATTCATCAGACCGGAAGTTTTGCAGCAGGTTGAAATTGGGTCTGCCTTCCTCGTCCACGGCGACCACTTCTCCATCGATGACGGTGTCATCCGGAAGATATGCAAGCTCTCGTGCGATGTAGCCGAATTGTGCATTGAAGTTCTTACCCCGGCGCGAGTACAGCGTTACCCTGCCTCCGGTTTTCACCACCTCCATGCGCCACCCATCGAGCTTGATCTCCCACGTCCACGTGGCTCCTTCCGGCAGCTTGCTCACGGGAAGAGACTCCATCGGTTCTATAAATTGGGCTTTGATCCTTCCTGCATTCACGAATGGATTATCTCGCCTGAATAGAACGACGGCATACCCGGTTTCAGGACCTCGGACAGGAAATACACCGGAGGCATCGCCGGATCGAACTTCACCTCTGGGGGATCAATCTGCTTGCGTTGCCATTCGAGCGTTAGCGGCAACGGACTTCCGTGCGTCCACATCCCCGTCAGTGTCTTTCCGTCTTCCGAAAGCGTCCCCCTCCATTTTCCCCGCGCCGTCGGCACATCGAACGAAACAGCATTCCCATTCATCACAAGATTGCGGCACGGAATCCCGAAGGCCTTCTGGTCAATGCTGTCCCACAGACACTTCTGCACGGGGCCAGTGGTCTGTATCCGAACTTGAATCCACAGTGTCTTCGCTCCAGTATGAAGCTCTCCAAGCCATACGCCATCAAGCTTCGACACCACATCGGGTGATGACTGTCCCCTCAAAGCCGATATTGGAACTGACACAGCAAAGAAGATAAGAATCGCAGCAACCGCCAGCACCTTCATGGTCGCCAGCATACATTTTCTGGTGGGCAAGCTGCGGACGGGCGAGTCACCGGCATTACGGATGTATGCCGCCAAACTTCCGGAAGGCCGACAGTACACACGCTTCAGGAACTGGGCTTGATTCTCTCGATCCTGAGATATTCCGCTGGGCCGAAATGCTCCTGAACCGTGTGGGCGATCTGAACATCGTTGATCCTCCACACGTGTGAAGGAAATCCCTCAGTTCCCGGAGATGTGGCTGTGGGAGGTCCAAAAGTACCCTCCAAGTGGTTCTGAAACTCTGGGTAGGAAATCTCAATACCCCCGTGCGCCGTTTGAAACAGCTCAAACTCGGTGAGTGTCCCGTTGACTGACGGGGTGAAGTGGAAGCCCAAATCATGCGAGAGGCCACCGAGCGATGTGCAGCGAGTGACGTAGTATCCGTTCGTCACGCGACGGAGTTGCAGGTTCTTAAACAACTCCTGAAGCTGCGCCTCTGATATACCCCACCGCACGAGCACTTGCGGTTGCTCCAGTTGGAAACCGCTCACAATGTCCATGACCTGCCGCTTTCCAGATGCCTAATTCTATCCAACGGCGGGGAAAGGGGAGAGTGACCGGCATCCCGGAACATTCGGGAAACTGGGTCGAAACGTCCGGAATGCCGACAATCCAACCGGGATGCAGCGCTCTTCTGCGGTCGCTCTTATCGAAGCGTTAAGATGCTGAGTAAGCCAGGCGGAGAGAATAAGCCCGGATGTCTTCGGACCATGCCGCAATACACTGTTCCGCCTGATGCGATCGTCCGCGAAGAGGGCGCGCGTGGCCTCTTCATAGCCGGGGATGTCTCCCGCGATTCTCAGCATGGATATTATCCGGGTGTTAATGTGCCGAACCTGCCACCTCTCCCACCTCTTTAATACCCAATTCTCCGCTTGACCTTGACCCTGCGTCAGGCCCGACTATGGTCGGAGAGCGATGAGCAGCAGCTACCGGATTGGCGAATTCGCGAAATTGGCAGGGGTAACCGTTCGAGCGTTGCACCACTACGATCGCATTGGTTTGCTCAAGCCGCAGCGCGGAAGCTCCGGGAGTCGCCTCTACCGTTTGGAACACCTGGAACGCTTAGAACAGATTGCCGCATTGAAGTTCCTGGGTATCCCGCTCCAGGAGATCAAGCTGCTCCTGAAACACGGACCGCTGACGCTCGTCGACTCACTGCATGTGCAGCGCGAAGCTTTAGCCGAAAAGCGAAAGCTGATCGGTCGCGCCATTGTTGCAATTGAAGCAGCGGAAAAGGTTATTCAATCAGGGAAAATAACCGACGCATCCATTCTTCGAAAGATTATTGAGGTGATTGACATGCAGCCACAAGAGGACTTCATGCGGAAGTATTACACCGATCAAGCGTGGCTCGATAGGAAACGTATCGTCCACCAAACGCCTGTTGAAGCTCGTAAGAAAAATTCGCAGGCGTGGCGGCAACTCTTCACCGAGATCGAAGCGGCCATTGATCTGGACCCCGCGAGCGCACCTGCTCAGGCCCTCGCGAAGCGGTGGCTTCAGATAGTGGAAACCGCCAATGGCGGCAACGAAGCGGTCAGGGCCGGCAGTATCGAGGCATGGAAGGATCGCGACAACTGGCCGAAGGACCAACAAGACAAGCTTCTGGCCAGCTTCGGTCTCGATCTACACGACAGAACCGCCTCCATGCAGCGCGTAGATGCAGTGACAAAATTCATAGGGCGGACAATTGGCCACAAGGTGCAATCGAATCTTCGATCCCTCTACGGGCTCGATCCCTCTTAACCGGAATCTTCTTCTTCGTCTCAAAACGATGATCGATGAGGGACGCATCTAGCATTGCACCTGAGTTACCGGCATCCCGGAACATTCGGGAAACTGGGTCGAAACGTCCGGAATGCCGACAATACAGACAGAATCCGCAGAAGGTACATTTGGATGAAGCCGTCGATTAAGCAGGTGGCGTTGTGGTGGGTGTTTTTGTGATTATGCTGCTGAAGATTCTCGGTGGTGCCCTGATTATCGCCCTCTGGGGCTATGGTCTCTACATTCGTGGTGGCTATCGGAAAAGAAAGCACGAGGCCGATGTGCAAACGCTATTTTCCGGTAAGCGGTAACGCTGCAAGCCGCAGTGAGGCGAGAGGGTCGGATAACCGGCATCCCGGAACATTCGGGAAACTGGGTCGAAACGTCCGGAATGCCGACTACACACTAATAGACGGGAAAGAACCTGCGAGGAGTGCTTGTGAGGATTCAATGGTGCTGGAGATGCAAGGCGGAGGTACCCATGCTGGACGAGGCCGAGTTCGCATCGCTGGCGGAACTTTATCGTGCCGGAATGAAAGGCACGAAGGACTTCCGTGAACGCTGGGGCATACCTCTCGAAGGGGTGCGGATCGAGGATCGCTTTCGACCCGTCAGTTTGCGGTACGAAGAGCTGACCGGAATGAAGGATTGCCATCCGAACGCGGTGATGCATCACCGACTATCGCTGTATGGACCCCCCTGCAAGCAGTGTGGGAAGCCCCTCAGAACCCCTTCAGCAAAACTATGTGGTGCTTGCATGTATCCGGTCAATCAGTTACTAGCGACTGAGAATCCCTAGAGAGAATGTTCTAATTGGGCGTATAACCGGCATTACGGAACTTTCGAGGACTACGCTTTCACTCTGGATGCATACGCCGGGTGAATCGGAGGCACTACACTGCCTGTCTTGGACATGCCGCACCCCAGCAAAGCTCCCCGGCATCCGCGACAGGACTCATGTATCCCATGTCATGTTCTATTTCCTTATTGCGTTCTCCTGTGTGTGGTGATTCTGCGGCGGGGGTCGCCCCGCCGCCGCGCTGGCATCGCTTCCGCCAGCGCCCAGCAAATCAGGTACCCGCCGCCACCGATTAAAATCGCTGCCCGCCTGCCGGTATCCGCGACAGGACGCATAGATACTACGTCAACTCACAGAATCGCTTCCGTACGTTTCTGCCAGTGCGCCGGATCGCGGCTTCCATGGAACAGGCGGTCACTTTCATAGCGTCGTCCGGCTCAATCACAAACGTGAGCGCGTATTGAAAGCGCGGCATCCTCTTGCGTTTTGGAGTCGCAAGAAGGACAGCTCGTCAATGAATTGAAGGAACCACGCGAATCTCGAAAAGTTCTGGCCATAGCTTCCCTGTGATAAAGAGCCGAGCGTTTTTCGTATCCCAAGCGATACCGTTCAGAACACAGTCGTCGCTTCGTAGTTCGACCACGGGAATAACCCCGGAGAGGTCAATCCATCCCAGCACGCGCCCGGTTGCAGGCGATATTCGTGCGATTCGATTAGAGAACCAGATGTTTGCATAGACCTCGCCGTGGATGTACTCAAGCTCATTGATCTTCTGCACCGGCTTACCGTGATCGGTCACAATTAGGCTTTTTACCTGTTGAAAATTTTCTGGATCAAGAAAGCGGAGTGTGGCAGTGCCGTCGCTGAGGATGAGGTTGTGACCGTCCTGAGTGAGGCCCCAGCCCTCACCAGCGTCGTGAAACGAGCGAATCTGACGGAAAGTCCTTCGGTCGTAAACAAACCCCGTGTGCGATTTCCAAGTGATTTGGACGAGGGTGCTTCCCCAGTTGGTTAGCCCCTCACCAAAATACTCGCTTGGCAGGTCATATTCACGAATCACTCGGCCCGTCTGTAGTTCGACTTCGCGAAGAGAGGAGTGGCCGTAAAGTCCGGTGCTCTCGTATAAATGACCATCTTCGAAAATGAGTCCCTGCGTAAAGGCATTAGGGTCGTGCGGGTAATTGTTGACGACACGGTAACCGTCGGAGGCTCCGCCGAAAACAGGCAAAAAGAACCAAAGGCAAAAAATAAGGAGCCATCTTTGCGTCATCGCAGAACCAGAGTACGGTTAATTCTTCGAAGTACCAAATCGAAGTTATCCACGTTGTACCTCCCGAAGAGAACCGCCAAGCGATAATCGGAGTGTGTGTGGCCGTTACCCAGCGCCGCCCCGACAAGTAACGTATCGTTGAAGCGTTCGCCGTAGGCAACGTTGGCAGACTTGCTCTGAGTCCGCGTACAGCAGCGAACAGCGCCAGGGACAGGACTTGATCCGTTAATCCCGAGCCGCCAGAACAGCCTGCGTGCTGGCCGTCAACAGTACCTCTGTACCGTTGTTTCCCGAATCGGGAGCGCATAGGCTGGCGTCAATCTGTTCCCGCCTGATGTCCTCTCAGCAGTCCTCAGTATCAAACCCGCTCGCTGGTCCCGGTTTCAGGCGCTGCCCCAGCGCCCCCTGCCTGTTCACAGCCCGTAGCGGCAGACGTACACTGAGGGCCGCAGCCAAAAGCACGGGGTATGTCATGCCAAAGAAGCAAGACGAAGAGAGCGATTCTGCCGGTGAAACGCGCTTAGAGGGGTGGGCATCAGTCTGCGGTGTTCTGGTCATGGGACTGTTCGCGCTGACTTTCATGTTCCAGAATTTCGTGATTCCGTCCTCATCGATGGCGAGCACCTTGCAGGTGGGCGATCACGTGATGGTCGAGCGCGAGATACTAGCACCACGTACGCGATGGATGCCCTTGATCCCGTTTCGGAACGTGAAACGCGGCGACATAGTCGTCTTCTATAAGCCGATTCCTGAAGCTGACGGGGATCACATCACTCTCGTTAAGAGGGTGATTGGTGTTCCCGGTGATCGTATTCACCTTCATAACGGAACCGTGTACCTGAATGGCGTCGCGCAGAGCGAACCGTATGCAGCGAAGCCAACTGCGGATACCACCGATCCGTATGTGGACAACTTTCCCGCAGTACCGCCTATCGGCGATGAGGAAGTAACAGCGTCGTGGACCGTGGCTGTGGCAGAAGCGACCAAAGACGGTGATGTGGTGATCCCACCAGAACACTACTTCATGATGGGCGACAACCGCGAGCACAGCTTGGACAGTCGCTTTTGGGGATTTGTACCACGGGAAAATATCCTTGGAAGGCCGCTATTTGTTTACTGGTCGTTTGAAGCGACAGAGAACGATGAGTTAACGCCTCGATTGTCAGAGCAGGTCGGCACGATGGCCTATGAGATGATTCATTTCTTTGACAAGACACGGTGGCTGAGAACTCTACACAGGGTTCAATAGGAGCCGTGCCGAATGAGGTGATTCCGCGCACCTGCGAACAGCGCCAGCCGATCAGCGTGATCGTCAACGGTACGTCCGTACCGTTGCGCTTCCGCATCGGGAATCGATACGCTGGCGGCAATCTGTTCCACCTGTATCCCGCTCAGCAGTTCTCAGAAAGTAACCCCGCACTGTTTCCAGTTCGGGCGCTACTCCAGCGCCCCCGCCTGTTCACTTCGCAGTCTGCACATGCGACCGGCAGGGCGACAGGACATATGTATCCCAGCCTTCATTCTGAATATGCTTTTCCTGAAGGTGAAGCGTGCTCCCGTACTCGCGGGGTGATCTCGCTTGAAACCAGCAAGTGTGAGCGCTCGCATCTGCCCACAGCGTTGCTCGGCCAGAACGTTGAGGCAGAGAACTGATACCAATCTGAGTCGCCCGAAACTTCCGTTTTCGACAAACCGGAAATCGCAAAAGAGAAGTTCATTTTCCCGGTGCTTTCGGGAAGTGATTTTGTGGGCCGTCATGAGTTGTGGCTATGGGAATGTACTCGGGGCGAAATCTAAGCTGGGCAGAGAGAAACCGCTTCTTTGCTTCGTCGGTCAAATCCACCCTGAGGGTATGGCGCTTGCCGTCTAGTTTCGTCGGGCGGAAGCCGAGGGTGTACCGGAAGTGAAGTTGCGCGAGGATGTAATCGAGAGCGGCAGAAAAAAGCTTTGGATCGGGCGTGGAGTAAACTTCGCCACCGGTTTGCTGGCTGTAGTAGTGAACAAGGTAAAAGATCTTTGCCTGTTGAGGATCGACTTCCGAAGCAATCTGCGGGAAATTCTTGGGCGGCGTGTAGGGCCATGTGCCGTCATTGATCCCGAATACCATCCCGGATGTTTCGAGCAAGTTCCGCAAAATGCTGTTCGCTTCTCCGAGATAAGTCGCGCATCCATCGCCGTAAAGAAACAGGAAAATCGGCAGCCGAATGGGCTTGGTCTGATGCGTGTTCTCCAGAATCATTCGGATCATGTGCTGCATGGCCAATTCGCCGGAGCGGTTTTCTCCAGCTATCGGCTTCTGATCAAGCACCTCCTCGACTTTTGCCCGCGCCGCGCCGGTGTCTCTGCTCGGAATCTGATCCAGAACCGCATGCCCGTTATCGCACCAGTGTGCGACGCCAATTACGTCATTTCCGCCAAGATGGGCCAAGGCGGGTTTAAGAAAATCTGTCTTTCCTTCTATAAACATTGAGTGGTAGCCGGGTGACTGGCGTCGGCCATCGTCGAATGTCTGGTTGCATTGCACAATCAGCCAAAGGGCGATTGGGCGTGTCGTGTTCTCGGCGCCTACGTCGAAGGTGTCGATTGGCATTTCATGCCCGTTGTCGAAGATTCGAAAATCTTCGCGACGGAGGTCAGTCAGCAATTCGCGGGTCCGCAATCCGGTCTTCGCATTTTCGGCAATCACATCCACGAGCGTGAGCGATGAGTCAACGCGAAAAGTAGGAATTCTGCCATTGGTTTGGGAAAAGCACGGCAGCGCGCAAATGGCGGCCAGTGCCGCCGCGCAACAAGCCCATTCCGGCCAAAGTCGCATAGCAGCCATGGTGACGGAGCGGTCTGCCTTTAAGTCTCAGAAAACATTTGCTAATAAGTTTTTTCCTGCCCCGGCAGCGGCGACAGGACGTATACATTCACGTGCTCTTGTTACGTGTGGGGTTGAATCCGGGATGCGCGGCAGGAGTTGTTAGGTCTTCACCGGCTCTTGGATGCTTTGGCGGGTCAAAGGCTTTCAGGTATTGCTCGCGTGTCCAGTTTTCATCTATGCCCCATTGCAGAATCGAGATGGTGCGACCATATTCGACGATCAAGTCCTGCCCAAAGTAAAACGCGGGTTTGGGTGTAGATGTTTTGACTGATTGCGGAATCGCATCCTGACAAATGGCCGTCCCCTGCACTAACAGCGTCCCGAGCACCACCCACCTAATACGTTGCACGAAGCCCTCCGCAAACTATTCCCCACGAATTTTAGACGCAGAATAATGAACTCAGCCACCGCTGGGGCGCAGGCGCGAACAAGGCATGACAGGCGGTCCTGCATGCTGTTGCCCAAGGCGGATGAAACATCCGGGATACTGACTCAACATCACTGCCCCCGAAGCGACTGCAAACTTGGGTAGTGGGTCAGTTTGATCTGGGCGCTGCGGTGCGTCAAGATTTCGATTCCCGCTGCTGTACGGCCCACTATGAAGGCGCTGGGAGTCGCACCACCCCAAACCACTACGCCGTTGTCAACGAATCGCTCAGATCGTCTTTAATCGCGTCGAAGGCGCAGCTTTCATTGGCGATTAATATTCATCTTGTGCTTTGCAACCGCCGCCGCGCACGAACACACAGGAAATGAGTTCCCGCCATGTCGCTCCGATCCCGCCGCATCGATGCTCGATCCTTTGACCTGACGACAGCGTGCCCGCTCTGCGGATACAAAATCCCACCCGCTGAAATTCTCCGCGTTGGATGGAGTACGATCCGCTGCCCTGCCTGTAAACAGGAAATCGATTCGATGGCTGGGAAGAAACCTGTGTCAACGTCCTGAAGGTTGCAGGCTGCAAAAAGCGCCCGCCGGGAAACGGGCGCTCATGCGGAAACAGGTTTACAGGTGATCGCGATCAGGCGGTGTTCCCGGCCTTGAGTATCTTGTTCACCGTAGCGCCGTACCAAAGGCCACCAGAACGCGATGTGAAAACGAAGATACGACACTTCGAGCGGGAATTGGCAGAAGCCGCTGTGGATTTAGGCTGCTGGCAAACGGTGGGTGGTGACCGTATTGGGTCAGTTTGAAATTAGCCCTATTTGCAGAATGCTTCGAGTATGCTCATGATGAAAGAAATCAGGTAAACCACTCTTATGAACTTCGCATTGGTTATCCTTGTGATCCTTTTCATTACCGTAGCGTGTCCAATTGCTGCGATGCACGGTCTGCGGCGTGGTCGAAGGATTGCTGCGATGCACGGTCTGCAACGCGATCTGCGGCGTATTCGAAGAAAACAGCAGATTGCAAACTGACCCGTGGTGAGGTGGAAATAGGCGGCTGGGCTTGCATCGCGTGTAAATGTGTTTATGGGTGATTGTCGTAGTTCTGATGCCCTGATGTCCGGAGGTGTCCAGCCCTGTATCCACCGCGAGCGGTCACCCGGCTGCTGGCGACCCGGTACACGGGCCGACACCGCCCCCGGCCTGCGATCTGCCCCGGCCCGAGATCCCAGCCACGGCCCCGCTTGTCCATGTCGCCGAAGTTGTCCGGGGTGGCCCCATGGCCCCATGGCGGGATGGCATCAACGCATTTTGCCCCTCTCCTTTGAAACTCAAACCCCAAGGCGCAATTTCGGCGCAGTTTGTGCGCAGGAATATACTGACAGCGCCATGAACGAAGGGGGCGAAATTATCAAATCGGTGCTGGAGGGAAAATAAGGGTCCAGCACCATCTCTTATGTTGTGTTGCGGCTTAATGGAAATGAATGCTAAGGCACTCGGCGTACACTACCGATAGCGGAGTGCTGCGATGAAATCTCATAGGAACTTGACTCGAAAAGTTTGGGGTTAGGCTTTGCTCTTCTTTTTGCTATGGAGTATCGGGATGATTGCAGCCCTCGCGGCTGGTATACCTCCTTGGTTGCAAATGACCGGTTGGTTCCTCTTTGCAAGCTATTTGATTGGTGGTTCGATTTATCTCGTCTTGCATCCGAATCGCAATGTCGGACAGACTTGGGGCGAGATTGGCTTGTTGCCACCACGTCTAAGACGCTGGCTTCTCGATGAACCAGCCTGCCCCTCTTGCTCACGGGTCTTTGCCTCATCTCGTACGCACAGGGTCCGCCTGAGCCGTATCAAGTTCTCAACGGCAACTGGCATCTGTTCCTCGGACCAGAGTTTTCTGAGTACTCGTCCGTTGCACTATCGGTGGGAGTCGACGGAAACAAAATCTATGGAGAAGGTTCCTTCTCGATCAATTGTCCGAATGACAAGATGGGTGAGGATTTTTTCGTTGAAGGCGAGATTGCTTCGGATCGCTCATTTGTCCTGCGCAATGTCGGTGTGTTACCTGACCTTTCGTCGGATGCAATCCACATCGCGGGGAAGCTCCCTACTGCGGGTTCGACCGAGTGGTCTGGCCGCTTCGCCGGTAACCGATGGATAGGAAGGAATGGTAGCTGCTCGCCGGCCTCTGGTGATTCGGAAGGAGCAAGGTGGACGTGGGAGATCAAGCTCGATGGCTAGCGGATGGAGGTTGTGAAGACCGGAGGCAGGGTAATGCTGTACTCGCGCCGAGGTAAAAACTTCAATGCACAATTCGGCTACATCGCACGAGAGCTTGCCTATCTGCCCGATGACACCGTCATCGATGGAGAAGTGGTCGCCGTGGATGAGGAAGGCAGACCCAGCTTCAACCTGCTCCAGAACTCCCGGTCTGAAGAATCGGGCCTCATCTACTACGCATTCGATATCCCCATCCACAACGGCAACGACCTGATGCGACAGCCATTGTCCCAGCGCCGGGAAGTTCTTCGCTCCGCGATTCGGTGCGAAGGACACGTTGGGATTTCGGAGGCTTCAGATCAACCGCTGGCGGACATGATCAGTTTCACGCAAGAGTATGGTCTTGAAGGTATCGTGGCCAAGCGTGCGGACAGTTCATACCAGCCCGGTCTGAGGACAGGAGTCTGGAGTAAATATCGATTCAATCGCAGTCAGGAATTCGTGATCGGTGGATATGTCCCCAGCGATTTGGGGATCGACTCACTGGTAGTGGGGGTCTATCGAGATAAAAATCTCTATTACACGGCACGCGTGCGAGCCGGATTCATTCCTTCCAGTCGGCGGCAGGTCTTCGAAGCCATCAAGCACCTGACGGCAACGAAGTGCCCATTTGTGAATCTGCCGCAGAAAAAGCCGGGAAGATGGGGTGAGGGGCTAACTGCAGAAAAGATGACGCAGTGCGTTTGGCTCAAGCCGGAAGCTGTTGCGGAGATCGAGTTTCTGGAGTGGACGGGTGAGGATCACCTGCGTCACACGAAATTCATCCGGCTGCGCGATGACAAGAATCCTCGTCAGGTAGTACGCGAAACATAACAGAACACACCAACCTGACCATCACCTGCGTATAAGTTCGGTTGCCTTCGTTTCTGCTGGACGGAACAGGACGCTCAATGTCACATCCAACTTCAGCGCCCCCGCCTGTCCGCACGCCTGAGCAAAGCAATCCACCGCGTCTTCCCCTGCGTACATCAGCGAAGAGCGACAGCGACAGGACGCCTGCGATCTCATTCCTTGCAGCAATTCATCTGCAAACCGATCCCGCGCTCGCAACGCAGTTGAGCGGTGCAATTCCCTTCAAAACATTACTCAGCGCAAGCCTGTTCATGGGGCAAGCATGGTAGGCTCTGCTTGTCGAATCATTCACAACAGACGTGTATGTGATACGTCTGGAGGTTAACCTTGCCAACGACGGACTACACGCTCGAATGGCTTCTCCCGTATGTACGCAAAGGGATGCGTGGCACGATCAACTTCGAGTATCGGATATATACGGACGCGGTTCTTCGTGCGATGCACGCTGCCGGTGTTCCGGGAATCGTTAAGAACGATCACTTTCACGCGTCAACGGGCAATGCCTTCGACGAGCGTCAAATCCCTGACCAACTGAAGCAACTCATCGCAGAGGCACACTTCCACCCGTTCCGACACGGCTACATCGCACCGGCAGCCGCAGACAACTACAACAACCATCCGACGTGGCTTAAGTTCAACGTGACGCGGAGCGGGCGGGAGTATTTCAACGACAGCGAGCCTATACCGGAGCATGCCAGAAGCTATCTTGAGTTCCTGCGCCAACTCGTTCCAAAGCTCGATTCGGTAATCGATCAGTACATCACCGAAGCTCTGAAGGCATTCGAGCGCGAAGCGAACTTCGCTGCTGCTGTGATGGTGGGCGCTGCGTCAGAGAAGGCGGTCTATCTGCTGGCGGCGTCTCTGTTGAATGCACTGAAACCATCCCGCCGACGCACCGCGCTGGAAACGGCGCTGAGCAAGCGTCAACTCTTCGCGCTTCTGGATTGTGTAAGGAAGACGATTGAAGATTTGTCTTCCGGTTCTCCCGCGCCGATTCCGTACTCTGCGTCTGAAGGCGTATCTGCACATCTGGCTTCTCTCTTTGAGGCAATCCGCACGCAGCGCAATGACGCAGTCCACCCGATGTATGCGACCGTATCCGCGTCATCTGTGCGGTTGCTGTTGCACTCGTTTCCCTATGCCTTGAGCACCACCGAGAAACTACGGGCGTGGTTCGACGCTAATCCCGGCAGCCTTTAGCTTTTGCGATGCAGCGATCCGGTGGGTTCCGGGCGAAGACGAACTTATCATCGGAGAAGGAGCGGGGGAGCTTGTGAATGAAGCCAAGTCGCCACATCTTCCCATCTCGATGAGCGGAGGTCTCGTCCTCTTCATGCCGCAAGACGAGCACTACGAGCTGCGTAATGTCGGAAAAAAGACGTCGAAGTTCTCGTGATTCGCATGCACCCAACGTGCTCTGCCAGTCAATAACGAAGGGCTGAATAGTCGGAACTTTGCTTATCGACGAAACGTTCCGGGCGAATCACCGGCATCCCGGAACATTCGGGAAGCCGGGTCGAAAGTTCCGGAATGCCGACCACACAGAACGTAATCGTCATTTGGGGACCGGAGTGGCATCATTATGTGGAATCTGGGCAAATTGCAAGTCTTTCCTGCTGCCTACGCGCCGTCGCACAGAACAGCGTGATGCGCGGAGTTCGGATGGGCTTGTTTATTGTCAATTTAGAGCTGAAGTGGGGAGAGCCATGTCCCGATCTGAAAACATAGCGGTAGTAGAGAGTTATTTGAATGGCCTCGCGAGCAAAGACCTGTCGTCTGTGCCCTTCGCACCCGGCATAACGTTTGAGGGGCCACTGATGCCGAAACTGACGGGCCGTGAGACGATAATGGGCTTCCTAACCAGCATCCTTCCGTTCATCAAGGCTATAGAAATAAAGCAGCACATAGTCGATGGCGATTATGTTGCGACCGTCTTCGACATGGAGACGGCTAAGGGTGTGGATCATGTTGTGGATGTGTGCCTTGTTGTCGGTGAGCTATTGACTGAGATTCGAGCGTTCTATTATCCAAGCCAAAGTTCTCGGTAAGCCATGATGTTGGCGGCATCATCGATTCGCGACGATGTAATCTGCATCAGTTCGGCGACGGCTGTTCTGGCCGTGTCACCGGCATCCCGGAACATTCGGGAAACTGGGTCGAAACGTCCGGAATGCCGACAATCCGTCCATAGGAGGGATTGTGCGGTCATGAGCGCTATAGAGGGTTCTCACCATTCAGAGCCGAAGGCGTCATTCGCCGTCATCACGCAACGGAGGCTCGTCCTCGAACAGTAAGTTGAGATACCTTTGAGGATCAGCTAGGAATCGACTGTATAACAGATAGGGCGGCGTTTCGGTGTACTCTATCTCATGAATCTCCCCGCCATCGAACGAGAGTATCTGAGCATCTGGGTAGCCCAAGAGAATGGGTGAGTGGGTCGCAATGATGACTTGCACTTCTCGACAGTACTTAATCAAGTCGTGAAGAATCACAAGCAAGCTCAACTGTCTCTGCGCTGAAAGCGCCGCTTCGGGTTCGTCGATGAGGTACAGCCCTTCTCGATTGAATCTGCTGGCCGCTAATGCGATGAACGATTCGCCGTGCGATTGGGCATGAAGACTGCGGCCACCATAAGCACCAGCCGTTCCAAGCGCGTCAATCGCCGTCGCGGTATTAAAGAAGCTCTCCGCTCGCAAGAAGAAACCGCGTCCCGTCCGTCGCGAGAATGCGACACGCAAAGCCATTGCAAGCGGTTCGACAGTGCGAACGCTATCCGTCGTTGCTGAACTAAAGTTGCGGTTGCCGCCTTCGCCGCCAAAGCCGTAATGAATGGCGATTGCTTCAAGCAGGGTAGACTTGCCCGAACCGTTCTCTCCGACGAAGAAGACGACTGGTTTTTGGATTTCAAGATCGCAGAGCGAAGCGATTGTAGGCACGTTGAACGGATAACCCGACCAATCGTTAACACGCTCTCGTAGCAGAGAGACTCTCTTTAGCAGCACAGGATGATGATAGCTGTTGTTAACAAGCGATAACGCTCAAAACCACGTTTCGAGCATTATCCTGCCGCTGCTTTTCGCCGTCGGGTCCCATGGAAACCAGTGTAGTGCCGATTGCACCCGGCGCATGCATCCAGAGTGAAAGCGCAAGGCGTCCCGTTATTCGGTAGTAACTAAGAAAAAGCACGCTCGTCTTGCTGGTGTATCCTTCTCGCATTCAAGAAATTCGTAGGCTTGCGTCTTTCGCAATCCTAAGGATGGGCGAGGAAAAGGGTTCTTCTGCGATGAGGATGGGACGGATCGGGCGCAAATTCCTTTATTGCTGGAAAGCACTGTTTTGGTTGACGTGTTGTGCAGCCGGAGCGATGGCTTTGCTGCTTGGAGCCAACGGCGTTTGGGTAAGCGCACAGGGCGCGACGCCTGCATCACAGGCGGCTGCGCCGACGGCAGGAATGCAGCCATCGACGATGGCGGCGAATGCCGATCCGACTCTGGAGGTGGCCACGATTAAGCCGAGCCCGCCCGGCAGGCCCGGCAAGCTGTTTACATTTCAAGGCGCCCACTTCAAGACGTTCAACACGAACATGAACGATCTGATTGCCCGAGCCTATGGGCTTCACGCCAAGCAGATTATCGATGCGCCGGCATGGTTTGGCACCGATCTGTTCGATATCGATGGAAAACCGGATGTGCCGGGCAGGCCGAATTTGAAACAGATGGGGATTTTGATCCAGAAGCTGCTGGCTGACCGGTGCGATCTGAAGTTTCATCACGAGCAGAGAGAGCTCTCCGTTTATGCCATCCGTCTTGCCAACGCCGGACCGAAGATGAGCGTAAGCACAGCGGGACCGAATGATAGGTCGGGCTTTCGGTTTCGGCGATACGGTGATCTGGTGGTGGGAAACATGACCATGGCGACTTTCGCATCAATGATGCAAGCGAGCGTGATGGACAAGCCGGTGGTCGATCAGACGGGATTGACCGACCGGTATGACTTCAATTTGAAATGGACGCCGGACGAATCGCAGTTCGGGCAATTCCGGGAGACGAATGGCCCAGTGACCCCGCTTGCGGGCGACAACCCGAATGCTCCGCCGGGCCTGTACACAGCGGTGCAGGAGCAGCTTGGGCTGAAGATTGAAGCGACCAAGGCTCTTGACGACGTGATCGTCATCGATCACGTGGAGCGCCCTTCTCCGAATTAACGATTGGTGAGCGAAGGAAGATACCCGCAGTTTCCGTATTCTGGTCCGGTCGGCAATACGGACATCTCGAACTCCGTAACGGAAAGATCAGACTCTTCGCCGATGGCCCGCATCCCCGCCACCGGCGGGTTGCCAAGTTCCGTGAATCACGGGGAAAACTGAAAAGCAGCCCACCGTCGTATGGACTGCCTGCCATGGCCCCGTCGCTCCCATCCGCTGAGAGGAGCGTCACTGGACGGAGGAATACATCAGCCCAGCAGCGAGCAGGAACCTAACTCGGGCGAACATGCTCACCACGCGCCAGCCTCTTCTCCAGTTCGCGCTTCCAACCCTTCGGCGGTGGCCATGGAACTCCGAACTCCGCGAGCTTCGCCTTGGTCCACCCGCCGTTCGCGCTTCGCGCTTTTTCGACTTCGCTGGCGGGGTGAAACATATTCACTCCCATCAGGCCCAGATGTTTTTTGACCGCGTACTTTATCAGTGCAAAGCGATGGAAGTGATTTTCACTCTTGAGACGATGATCCCGTTGTCGATAAGCTCATCCGCACACTCATGGCAGGTGCGTCGGTCAGCGGAGGACTGAAGCTGGATGTGACATTGAGCGGTCCTTCGTCTCCTGTCCATGCAATGTTCAGAAGTGCGGTGTGGATTGTCTCATCACCCACTTTGCGTCCAGTCACTCTCGACCTTACCTCAGGGTCATTCAGTCTTGGCCCGTTTGTGCTTCTCAATTGCCTCATCGAACTTAGCCAAGAGGTGAGTCGCTTGCTCTTCGACCCTATCTGCGCCTGCGGTTATTACCTCAAGACCAATGAAATCAGAACAGCTAGGAGTTTTGTAAACAAAGCCACCGCGCCCACTGAGATAAGCGGTGCTTTGGGAGTTGTCTCCGAGGTGACGAGTATCCTGTACACGCCAGCAGCCAACCCGGCCTCGTAGCGTGGACTCTGCGCCAGCTTGTTACGGAGCACCGTACAAAGGTGGGTGCCGACCGCATCGCCTTCGTGGGGCTGACAGGCAATGTTAACGGGCGTCTTCTGAGCGTGGGCGACTGGCAAGAGGATGAAGAAGCACGTCGCCGCGAAAAGTGTCTTGAAGTGTTTCATTGGGTGGTTAAATTGCTCCTTCCATTAAATCTGTTTTCGAGTGGTCGCGAACCGTTTCCAATGCTAAAACGCCGCCACGAAAAATTATCCGAAAGTAAATTTGAATACTCCTGCCGCAGCCGTCACCATGAGCGGTTATCCTTCTCAGCACTCTTTCGCTTGCTTGTGCCGCCATAACCCATGGCAATGTTTCGACGGCTCTCACGCCGCACCCGAATGGCGGCGAAGATGACAGCAGCGACGATTAGGACTCCGAGTATGGCAACCAGTACGACGGTCCACGATTCAAGGATAATGACATCGAGCATGGGTCACAGGTTCGACTTCGCGGGTTCGACTTCGCGGGTCTTCAGGATGCCGATGATACACTCTCGGCTCATGGGGGCAACAGGCAAGGGAAGCACACGAAAAGGTGAGTCGGTAACGAGCGGTTTGCCAGACGGGTGAAGACGCTGCGACAGGTAAAGGGTCTGTCTCATTTCCAGCTAGCAGGGGGCATGGGAGTGCAGCCTGCATATATGCTTTCCATGCTCCTCAACTTCCAACCACTCGCTTTCAAAATCATTCGCGCCAGAGCGATGCTGTCACCAACTGTGCTCAACAGCCGTTGACTCGGTGTCGAGATGTCCTCGCATTATGTTTAAAAGCCTCTGCGTACCCACGACCATTGCTTTTCACTCGGATCAGTCGTGGTCGGCTTCGACCGGCTAAGAAAACTAGTGTAGTGCGTCATGCAGATGGGCGATTATGAAGGGCCGCGCGGGCGCGCTTGACCTTTTCCAGTATGTCGGCTGCCTTGGCGGTCCAGATGAAAGGCTTGGGATTGTCGTTGTGATGGTCAATGTAGTCGAAGATTGCTGTGATCAGCTCCTCGACACTGCGAAAGACTCCGCGGCGCAGGCGGTTTTGGGTCAGGTCGCGGAAGAAACGCTCCACCATGTTCAGCCACGAGCAGCCGGTAGGTGTGAAGTGCATGTGAAAGCGGGGGATGACGGTCGAGCCAGCGCTGGACCCTGTGATGTTTGTGGGTGGCGTAGTTATCCACGATCATATGGATCTGCTTGTCCCGGGGAACGATGTCATCGATGGCGCGCAGGAACTTCAGCCATTCCTGGTGGCGGTGCCGGTCATCGCACATCGAGATGACCTGACCTTCCAGGGCATCGAGGGCGGCAAACAGCGTAGCCGTTCCGTTGCGCTTGTAATCGTGGGTCATGGTGCCGCAGCGGCCCTTCTTCATGGGCAGGCCGGGCTGGGTACGGTCCAGAGCCTGAATCTGGCTCTTCTCGTCGGCGCACAGCACGATGGCGTGCTCGGGCGGCGATCCTATCACCGACCTCACCATTGCCATGGAGCTCGACTACTTCCAGCTCAATCGCGCGGAATACTTCGTGCCCATCATCGTCAAAATTCCCGGCCGCGAACTGGCGCTAGCGAAACGCTTCGGCGGGGAGCACACGCTCATCGACTTCGTCTGCGAGGTCAAGGATGAGGTAACCGGCATGACCATGAGTAATGTTCGCGACTATGTGAACATCAAGCTGAGCGACGCGACCGCGGCCGAGCTTGCGCACCGGCCGGTCGAATACGACTCCGGCTTTACGCTGTTCCCCGGCCGCTACACCGTCAAGTTCCTCGCGCGCGACGACGAAACCGGACGCATCGGCACCTTCCAGACATCCTTTGTCGTCCCTGACCTGAATAAGGTCGTGAACCGCGTTCCCATCAGCTCCGTGGTACTGGCGAGCCAGCGCGTCGCCCTCAATGAGGCGCTTTACAACACGGCCCACGGCAAGGAAGAGACGAGGAACGATGCGGCTAATCCGCTAGTTGCGAACGGACAGAAGCTCATTCCGAGCGTTACCCGCGTCTTCAATCGCGACCGCCAGATGTATGTGTACCTGCAGGCCTATCAACACCCGGCGCCGCCCGCTTCAGGATCGAGCGCGACTGGTCCTTCGCCCGTTGTGGCTGAACATCCGTTCTTCGCATATATCAGCCTCTACCGCAATCAGAAGTTGGCGATGGAAACCGTGCCGGTCGCAGTTATGCCGCAGCCAGGCACTCGCCTCGGCATCGTTCCCCTCAGCTTTCAGGTAAGCCTGGGAAATCTCGAAGCCGGGAGCTATCAATGCCAGATTAGCGTTCTCGTCCCCGCGGGCAACCGCGCAGCTTTCTGGCAAGGAACCATCATGGTTCTACAGTAAGCTGAGGATGGATACGAATTGCAACTGCGATGTTCGAGTAGCCCGGAAGTGATCCTGAGTAATGCCTTAAGTCGATTTTCAGCTGTTTCGTGACGCCGAAACTGAACTTACCTTAAACCCCGGCGGGCTCCACTGGTAAGGCCGAGACACCATTAATCCGCCGGAGCATAGTATCCCGACCGGGCCACAATATCCTTGACACGCTCCGGGCCTATTAGATTAGAACGATGCTGTGAAATGGTTCGCCGTTTGCTCACCACTTCGCGATTGCGGGTAGATCTCAGGGAGTGGAGTGTCCGCTCCGATAATCTGGCGGATGCCGTCTTCGAGGACTTCATCCCGGCCATTGCGGAGGCCCTCTAAGGACACTTGCCTATGAAGCGGCCTTATTTTCTGATCCACCTGGCAAAGGACCTGCGGATTGAGTGGCGCTCGCGGGATGCGATCAACTCGATGCTGTTTTTCGCCCTGCTAGTGGTGGCGATCTTCAGCCTGGCGTTCGATCCTATACGGGCAGTTTCGCGGCGGTTCTCGGGACCGATTCTTTGCGTGGCGATTTTGTTCACTGCCGCCAGCGCGCTGAATCAGGCGTGGACGCGAGAGTTGCGCCACCAGGTGCTGGACGCGCATCGGATGACCCCCGCGCCGGGGGCATCGCTATTTCTGGGCAAGGTGCTGGCGATGTTTCTCTTTGTTAGCGCGGTGGAGTTGCTTCTGGCTCCGCTATTCGTCATCTTTTATAACCTACATGCGCTGGGGAATGTCTGGCTCCTGCTGTTGGCGGTGCCGCTGGGGACGTGGGCGATTCTGGTGAACGGAACATTCTTCGCGGCGCTGTCGCTTCGCTCGCGTAATCGCGAGTTGCTGCTACCGCTGGTCCTGTTTCCGATCCTCATGCCGGCACTCATGGGAATGGGGCTGGCGATTTCCGCGATTCTCTCTGGCGAGTCAGACCCAGCGTGGTGGATCGAGATGCTGCTGGGTTATGACGTGATCTTCACGATGATCAGCATGTTGCTGTTCGAGATCGTGCTACACGCAGAGTGAGGTAAAGCGGCTTCGCACTCGGCTGGTCTCCGGCTGTAGGACCTCAAATCTTGGCGGCCGCTCCGAAAACTCCAAAGGTGGGCGTCAAGGGACATCCGCTTCGCAAAGCTCGCGAATCTTCTATCAGCCCAGTGAACTTCGAATATCAAGTTCTAGGGGAAAACGCAGAGCATACACTGGTCGACATGATGCGTCCGTCAGCAACTGCCCTGTTTCTGTGGATCGTGATACTCGCTAGAGCTTACGCGGCAGACAGCTATCGAATCGTTCACATTCACCCGCACGATCGCCAGGCTTTCACGTAAGGCTTGGTCTGCGCCGATGGGCTGCTTTACGAGAGCACAGGCCTCAATGGCAGCTCGTCCCTCCAGATGATGATCTGGAAAAGGGGAAAGTCCAGCGTCACGATCTGCCAAGCCAGTACTTTGCCGAAGGGTTGACCAACTGGGGCAGTACGCTCGTTCAATTGACTTGGAAGTCACATGAGGCTTTTGTCTACGATCGCTTCAGCTTTCGTCTCTTGCGAACAGTTCAATTCCAAGGGGAGGGCTGGGGGCCTGATGCAGGACGGAAAGCACTTGATATTGAGCGATGGTAGCGGACACCTGCGATTTCTAAACCCCGACACCTTCGAAGTCGTGCACGAGATAGTCGTGACAGACCGCGGCACTCCCGTGCAGGAACTAAATGAGTTGGAGTACCTGCACGGCGAAGTCTATGCCAATTTCTGGCATTCAAACAGGATTGCCCGTATATCACCGCTGAGCGGCAAAGTCCTCGGATGGATCGACCTAGGCGGGATCATCGCGGATGCAGATCTCTCCGATCCAGAAGCCCTGCTAAACGGCATAGCCTACGATTCGCGTCATGACAGGCTCTTCGTCACCGGAAAGCTTTGGCCGAAGCTCTTCGAAATCAAAGTCCTTCCAGCTTATAAGGGCAAGTAGGATCCCCATAGGCTCGGAAATGATCAATTGCACCACGGGCAGTTAAGCGGCCTTTTAGCCTTTTTGGCCTTGGCCCAACGTGCCTTCTGCGCAGCCGCGATCTTCGCACGTGCCTCGGCAGGCTACAGATCGGTATACGGCGGCCACGTTCCCAACGAACCAGGGCGTTCCCGTGCGATTCGATTACCCTACGCCATCATGCACGACAAGTTCATCATCGTGGACGGAGAAACAGTGAAACAGTGGAGGAGGGCAGTTTTAACTGCACGACAGCTGCTGAAAGCAAGAACGCTGAGAACATACTCGTGCTGAATGGTCCGACGATCGCAATGGAGTATGGCCGGGAGGGGAGACTTTTGGCCGAGTCCGAGGACATGGTTGTTGGGCGCTGGCGGGACAGGTATACGCCTTGCACATAGAGAAGCGTCTGGGGACCTTGCTCTTTACAGTCTCGCGCTGACATACTTGAGATCGCTTTGCATCTTGTTCGCCTCGGAGAGCACTTGGCGAATATTTCCTTTTTTGACGAGTCGAGGGACCAGTCGCAGGTAAAGGCCACCATTGTTGCTAAATATTTCTGGGCGTGGGCAAAGGTAGTACTGCCAACAGCGAAGAAATTTGGCGGTCGTATCGCATACATCGATCTGTTTGCGGGACCGGGACGATACAAAGACGGAACCAAATCTACGCCGCTAAAGGTCCTTGAGACTGCGCTCGAAGATGAAGACCTAAGGGGCAGCCTCGTCACATTGTTCAATGACAAAGAACCGCAGAATGTGAGTTCCCTCAGGGCCGCAATCGATGAAATTCCCAACGTCAAGAGACTGCGTTATGCGCCTCAAGTCATAAACGAAGAAGTTGGTAACGAGATCGTCAAGCTATTCGAGAAGATGCGAATGGTTCCCACTCTATTCTTCGTAGATCCATGGGGCTACAAGGGCCTCTCGCTAGGGCTAATCAACTCTGTGTTGAAGAATTGGGGTTGCGACTGCCTTTTCTTCTTCAACTACAACAGAATAAACATGGCGCTGACGAACGAGTTCGTCCGGGAACACATGAACGTCCTCTTCGGACAGGAGCGCGCCGATGCAATCAGGCAGGAACTTGAGGGCCTGAGCCCGAATGAAAGAGAAAGCCTCATCCTCGAACGTCTGGCAGAAGCGCTAAAGGAAATGGGCGGCGACTTCGTACTTCCGTTCACCTTTAAGAATGAACATTCAACGCGAACGAGCCATCATTTGATCTTCGCAAGCAAGCACTTCAAAGGCTACGAAATCATGAAGGGGATCATGGCCAAAGAAAGCTCAGAGAAAAATCAGGGCGTTCCATCGTTCGAGTTTTCCCCTGCCTCTGAGAGCTTTCCTATGTTGTTTGAGCTAACAAGACCGCTCGATGACCTTGAGGCCATGTTGCTTCATGAATTCAACGGCCGCAGGATAACGATGCGAGAGGTCTACTGCCAACATAGTGTAGGGCGCCCGTTTGTTGAAGCCAACTACAAAAAAGTCCTCGCTGAAATGGAGAAGACTGGCAAGATCACGGCCGAGCCACCGATGTCGAAGCGTAGGTCGATCAAGGGTCAACTCTCTTTCGCGAACGAAGTAATAGTCACATTTCCGCTCGGAGGATAAAACCATGAGCCAGCAATCAACAATCGAGTGGACTGATGCGACATGGAATCCGGTGCGCGGCTGCACAAAGATAAGCCCAGGGTGCAAGCATTGCTACGCAGAAACTTTCGCTGAACGTTTCCGCGGCGTAAAGGGACATCCCTATGAGCAGGGGTTTGATCTGAGGCTTGTGCCGGGCAAGTTGGAGGAGCCCCTGAAATGGAAGCAGCCTCGGATGATCTTCGTGAATTCCATGAGCGATCTTTTCCACGATGGCGTTCCGGACGACTACATCGAGCGCGTGGCGGATGTGATGATAAGGGCCCACTGGCATACTTTCCAAGTGCTCACTAAGCGTTCCGAGCGCCTCCGAGATCTCTTGGGCAGTCGTCTGCAATTCGCGGCGAACTCCCGACAGATCTGGTGGGGCGTTAGCGTGGAAGATCGCAAATACGGTATTCCAAGAATCGCGCATTTACAGTCCGCAAGAGCACAGGTCAAATTCCTTTCGATAGAGCCGTTGTTGGAAGATTTGGGTGAAGTGGACTTTAGCGGCATTCATTGGATAATTGCAGGCGGTGAAAGCGGAGCTGGTGCGCGGCCTGTGAAGCCCGAGTGGGTACGAAACGTAAGAGACCAAGCGCACCGGCATGGTTCGAGCTTCTTCTTCAAGCAGTGGGGCGGCGTCAGAAAGTCAAAGACTGGAAGAACACTCGATGGGCGAACTCACGATGAGTTTCCGGAGCTGGTCACGTTGTCGGCATAGATTGCAAACACCGACTTCAAGCGCTATTCAGCATCTCCGGCCCGTGTAGCGCGAATTCTTACATCAATGTAGGCATTTTGCGTTCATAGTCACGCATTATGCGCACAACCAGTGCTCTCGACTAGCTCTTTCCTGTGATCATTTCTCAGCCGAGGAGCACAACTTTGGCCCGGGCGGCGGCTTACGATAGCAGATGATATTCAGGAAATTATCTGACCATTTCGTCGGCCTCTAAGTTGCGAGGTACCGAAGCAGCGCCAAGAATCGAGTCGTTGTTTACCCTCGCGGTTTATGCTCCAATCCGGTGTTTGAAGAGCTGGAGAGAATCAAGATGGATGTTTTTGGCCTCGACCATGCGTTGGTTCAGGATTACGAACGGTTTGCGCGTTCATTCACGACAATTGGTAGTGTTGCAAGTTTCAAATGCAGACAAGTTTGTCGCCGAGCGCCTGTCGTGCGTTCTTAAGCTGCCAAATCGAAAAGACTGTCGATGAACCGAATCTGACGAAGAAGATCATCTCCAGCCACCCATCGAACTTGCCCCTTCCGGATCATGTGGACTGCTTCGTAGCCTTGAATCGTTCGCCGAGCCGCCCGGAATTCTCGGAAGCCCTGCTTGGCGTGTTAACTCGACGTTTGATGGCTCGATGATCCTGTTCGAGAATGTTGTTCAAGTACTGCACGGGTCGGTGTCGACAGCAGTTGCGCAGGGTCCCCTCCTTCTTACTGTCGGGGATCGCGGAGCTGTAGATCGGCGCCAGGTCGGTGTTGATCACTCGAGGTTGAGGATGGGATCGATCGCCGAGCGCCTTGCGAAACAGCCGCTTGGCAGCATCGGCGTCACGGAACGCTGACAGCAGGAAATCGATGGTGGCACCCGCGGAATCGATGGCCCGGTACAAGTAGCACCAGCGCCCCTTCACGCGGACGTAGGTCTGGTCCACCCGCCACGACTTATTTGTCGGCTTGAGATGCCTTCGCAGTCGTTGCTCCAACTCAGGGCCGTAATCCTGCACCCAGCGCCAGACCGTTGTGTGATCGACATGGAGACCACGCTCCTCCAGCAACTCCTCAACATCGCGTAGCGAAAGAGAATAACGAAGGTACCACCGGACCGCACAGAGTATGAGGCCAGCTTCGGTCTGCCGCCATTTGAAGATCGCGAGTCGGGTTCCCATTTCGCGATTCTTTCACGTCACTAGCCAGCAACTCTGAAAGTTGCAACACATCCAGAAAAAGCGTGTACGTCGGGCGAACGACCCTGGGGCGAAGAGATAAGCCGTCATCTTGGGATGGTTAAAAGAGAAAAGCTTGTACTTCACTTTTGCAACCGAGAAAGATTTAAAGCACCTTTCGGTCCGGGGGGGCCGGCTTAATGCACATGGGAGGACGTCTGCGGTTTTCAGTTTGATTCAGAGCGTGCTGCTCACGCCGCCGCCTTACCAGAAGCCGGAGCAGCTCGTCTTGACTAAGCTAAAATGCACCCATGCTGCAACGTGATGCACAATCGGAGAATCGTATTTCCGATGAGTTGAAACTCATCCCGCGGTGGGCCATTGGCGGCGCGATATTGGCTTTTACTGCGGCACAGTACTACTTTTGGGTGGTTCTCCCCGTGCACCAACATCACCCCAGTAGCGTCCCTGCTGTTCTTCACGTATATCTCATCCTTTCCTGGGGTGCTCTCGTCGCGCTCTACGTACTCATGATCGGCTACATCAGCAACGATGCGCCCCGTCGCAGAATGAGCCCCCTCCCGTGGATGGTCTGCGTTGGCATGCCCGGCGGCATCGGGGCCGTCCTTTACTTCCTGATGCGCCAGCCAATCGTTTCTGCCTGCCCCGCCTGCGGAGCCTACTTAGAGACTGATTACCACTATTGTCCGCAGTGCGCCTATCAGATCGTCGGATGCTGCCGCAATTGCTATCGCAGCTCCCGCATTACCGATATCCACTGCGTCCACTGCGGACACGATCTTACGGCAGATCACCCTCCGGCGCGCCTCCACGCCTTCACCGAGTAGCACCACTCTACTGTTTTCCAGCGAATGTTCGCGCATAACCACAATCCGTAAACAATCTGCAGGGACGAGTAGTCGCCTATGGCTGAGCGTAATACCCCGTATTCGTGCGCGCCTTTAGTCCTGCCCTGTCCAGCTTGATTTCCAGTGGATGGTACTCATTTCCATTCTCACCGGGATCCGAGTCAAACGAGATTTTGTAATAGATGTAGGCATCGTCAAGGCAGCGCGAAATCTGCCCAGCCAGATCACCGCTTGGGTCGAGGGCCCGACCACCGCTCTGATATGCAAGGACCTGCACAGAGAGATTGCCAGAATCAGCCTGCTTGGCATTCTCCACGCTGCCCATGTAGCTCTGGTACATAAAGGTGCGCAGCTCGGTTCCCTGGGATAAGTCCAGTGGCACAACGCTGTAGAGCGTTATCTGGGCTTTCCGCAGCCTGCCAGATAGATCGACGATCGAATCGAAAAATGCCCGCTGCGTTTGTGGCGTCGTATGGAACGCTGACGAGCTCAGTAAGGGCCACCCCGGACCTATCCAAAGCAGCATTTTCCGTCCCGGCTTGGTCGTCTCATATGTGGAGAGCTGAGTGAGCGTGTGAACGGACATTTGGAAGCGCTGTAATAGACCCTCAAACCCTTTGGAGGCATCGTTGACACGCATCGGCGACTGCAGTTTTTCTAAATCCGCAGCTAGGGCATTTCCATCGCGCGAGGCTTGATTCAGTTTCACTGCCGCATCGGACACGAAGACAATCGACACCGGCACAGGGAGCTTTCCGCCGTTTTGCCGCAAAAATTTCGCCATTCCCTGCCGTGCGAGACCGACCTGCTCAAATGAAGCGTTCATGGTGTCGAGAAGAAGTATCAATTCAACCGGCGGCGTCGTTGCGAATCCGTCCACCGCCTGGAAAGTTGTGATTGCCTGCCGCCTCGCCTTGTCTAGCACCGTGAAGTCCTGTTGCTGCAGGCCGCGTACTGGTTTTCCCGAGGGTTCGGTCACGAGAACATTGAGAGTGATGCGGCGCTCCGCTTTTTGCATTTGTTCTGCCGCTTCAGGTGTACGGTGAATGAGTCCTTTTGGCGCAGCAGGCGACTCGTTCACCGGCTGGGATGCGGATGAGCTGATGGGCTGGCTGGCGTGCTGCGTCGCGGTTATTCCTATGGTGCGGTTTTGCAGACTCGCCAGTGAAACTTCCCGATTCCCGAAGCGCCCGTTCGATTGGTCGCGAACCCCAAGCGTCAACGACGTAGCCCCCGGCTTGAGCGGGATACTTTGTTTGGCAATTAGCGGAGCCGTCTCCAGTTGAGCCCGTCCTTCAGGATCCACCTTGCTGGTGATACGGATGAGCGACGTTCCTATCACTTTGCCATCAGTGTCGTACTCGAGGACTGCGCAATCAACATTGGCGACCAGTTTCCCCGAAGGGTCCGCTTGGTACTGCACTGTCTTTTGATCAATGGCGTATTCCACCTCAACCGAGTCCGGCGACGTTGTCACTTTTGCTGAGAAAAGAACGCCGCTTACTGCAGGAACTCCTTGCTTCAGAGCCATCTTGAACTGGTCGACTGTGGACGACGGTTCAAGGGGCGGACTCTTGGAAAAATAGCCCCGACGGTAAAAGAGATGATAGCCCTGTTGTTTTAAGTTCACGCTGATCCTCCGATAGGCGCCATTCCAATTGGCATCGGACGGCGTATAGGAGAGGGTGTAGTAGTTTTGACCTTGGTTGAAATCTACTCGAAGAGCCTGTGCGATGTCGTTGTTGAAATTCGCGACTCCTCCGGTGGCGTTCGCGATCGCCGTCATTTCGGTCTGCTCAGCGGCTTTAAGTTGGTCGTCCTTTTTGACATCTATCGATTTGTCACCTAGTTTCCCTATTGCGAGGAAATCACCCGTAGTATCAGCACTTGTCTCACCAGCGATGTCCGGCGCGGCGACCCCGCTCGCATCGATCGGATAGATTGCGACCCTCGCGCTTTCCAGTTCCTTATCAGTTTTCTCCTGCATCGGAATCGTCTGGCTAGGCACAGTACCGAGCGGTCCAAGGGGATGCATCTGGTCATAACCGAGCACACCGAAAGGTTGACCTTGCAACGGAAATCCTGCTGTAAGCCAGTACACATTCTTTCGTCCCGGATAGCCATTCAGCCACTTGGCAATAGCCGAAAAGCAGTCTAGGGTTGTTTGCGCACGCTGCGCCTGTCTTTCCCCGTCGATTCGGGCCTTGTTCGACAAGATCTCGGGGTTGGGTTCATCACCGACGTGGGTTTGGATCTCTTGTTCTTCACCACGTTCGTAGATATTCGCTGGAGGCGCAGAGTTGATTAGGGCCATACCATTCTTATCCAGAAATCGGGAGACCGCTCCAGCACCCTCCTGGAACGGAATTACTACCTTGATCTGGCGTGACATTGCGACTAGCGCGAGTGGCTCATTGGGGGGCAATTGCTTCACGAATTTTTGTAAGTGCTTCAGGGCACGTGCCTGGTCCTCCTTCGGAGTATTGAACTCATCTACCAGCAACACATTCCAGACAGTCAGACCATTCAGCGGATTATTACTCGCCATAGTCGTACCGTCCGCGGTTGTTATCGGAGCTTGGACAGCGGGAGTGGTTGCAGCGGAACTGTGCTCCTCCACACTCGTGATCTTTTGCGGGCTATTGTCCTCTCGCAGTTGGAAATCGTCGGCCTTCAACTCCCTCACCGATACGCCCTTATCATCCAAAACAGTCACATCCACGATGACCAGTCGAACCTCGGTCCGAAGGTTAGGCGTGGAGGAGATGGATGGGGCTGCTGAAGGCGGCGTGGACTGCGCGAGTAAAGCACAACTGCCCTCGGTGAACAGGGCTGCCACCAGTGGAATCGTCAGCATTCCGTTCGTCATACTGCGCCGGGATGAACGCAGAATCAGCAGGAAATCCCAAAAGCGTTCACACATTGCCAGCTCCGTGCCACATTACCAGACGGTAGAAGTTATCCGCGAGACCCAATAACGCATTGAAAAATATACAGAACAGCAGAGCAGAGGCCTCCAGCACTTAAGGCAAACAGATTTCTCGCGAATTGCCGCCGACTGCGTAGGTCTAGCCGCTAACGAATCGCTTCCGGATTGTCGGCATATCGGACGAGTGACATTCATTGTCAACTGGCGACACAGCCTAATGCCCTCTTCCATCAGAAACGCTGCCGGTTTTCTAGGTTCCGAGTGAGTCGTCGCCCACTCGTCAGTTATATAGAAGTAAACACTTTCTGGTTCGGTACCGGCAAACGTTAGGTTCCTATCGGGGCTGCCCCGGTAGACGAGGCAGGGTGGAGCGTGATTCTTTGGGCCGGGGCAGTTTCGATAGGAACCTAACGTTTTCAAGCACTTCGTCGGATAGCTCGCCGCGTGAGCGCTGGATCACTTCCTGTTTGACGATCATCCGACTGCAATCTGCGATTTCCTGGCAACTTCCAGTGTGCCGATGAGGTTATCCTGCAACGCTAACGCTTGTTAAGAAGAGATGAGACTGCACGAATTGCTACGAGCGCATGATCGCATCGTAGCGTCCTTGTTGATATTAGTCTGTTTCTCAGCAGGTTGTTAGCTGGGCCTTGGCAACAGTACACAACCATAAAGTGATTGAGATTCTTGGGGGCGCGATGCGATTCGTTCAAAATCTCCAATTTGCGTGGCGTTTGATGTGCAGAAACCGTGGCCTCAACGTGATCATCCTGCTCACGCTGGCTTTGGGCATTGGAGCTAACACGGCCATTTTCACTGTCGATTACGCGACTCTTTTTGCGCCGTTGACCTATCCGCAACCCGAGCAATTAGTGACCGTATGGTCCGGAACCAACGGCAACCGCCTGAACCCATCTCCAAAAACCTTTATCGAGTGGAGAAAACTGAACCGGTCATTCCGGGAGCTCAGCGCCTTCACCGGCGGCACATTCGGCATCGCCAACATCGATCAGCCGGAAAGCGTTTGGGGTATGCGGGTCACGGCGAACTATTTTCATACGCTGGGTAACCCGTTCTTCCTCGGACGCGACTTTCTTCCTGGTGAAGACCAGGAAGGGCAAAACCATGTCGTTATCCTCACTCATAAGCTCTGGAGCCATCTCGGCGCTGACCCCAATCTGATTGGGCACACGATGCGTATTGACGGTAAGCCATATACCGTAGTCGGTGTTCTCCAACCGGGCATTGCCGATCGTGACATCTTCGAGATGGCCATGCCGCTCGTATTCACACCGGAGGAGCTGCAGCACAGCTCGGTTTATCTGGTGGCCATAGGCCGGCTCGAAAACGGTGTAAGCATCCAGCAGGCTCAGGATGACGTTAGTGCGATCGTAGCTCACATCGCGCCAAGCAATTCGACGGACGCAAAGATCACGAGTGCAAGCGTAAGGCCGCTCAGGGAGTACATGTTTTCTATGTCCCGCGAGAGCAGGCAGACTTTGTGGTGGTTGCTTGGAGGAGTGGGGTTTGTGCTTCTCATAGCCTGCGTAAACGTAGCAAATCTATTGCTCGCCAAAGGAGTGACTCGACAGAGAGAGATAGCGATGCGTGGCGCCCTCGGGGCGACCCGACGGACAATCTTCTTGCAGTTGCTCACCGAGAGTTTGTTACTGGCAGTGGCAGGTGGTTTACTGGGGATCGGTCTGGGCTATTCGATGCTCCGCGCTCTCCTGGCAGCGATGCCTCGGTTCACGCTTCCTTGGGTGACAGACACGCGCCTGAGCCTTCCTGTTCTGTTGTTTACTTTGTTGACCACTACGCTCGCCGGTCTGTTTTTTGGTTGTGTGCCAGCTTGGTTTGTCTCACGGAGCAATCCAGGTGAGGCTCTCAAAAGTGGCGGGCAAGTGGGCCTGGGGATTGTACGACACCGATTACAACAGATGTTAGTGATAGGTGAGTTAGCGCTGGCTTTGTCCGTAGTTGCAGCGGCAGGACTGGCCCTGCGAAGTTTTGCAAACCTCATCAATGTGGACATGGGTGTCAAGACGGATCACGTACTCACTTTTTATCTGAGTGGCCCTAAAATCCAGCAAGCAGAGCCGATGAAGATCGCCACCTACTACAGGCAGATGCTTACTGGTATCCAGGCGGTGGCCGCCGTATCCTCTGTCTCTGCACAAACCGGAACGCCCCTCTTTCCACCAGGCATGACTCCCTTCGTAGTTGCAGGAGGGTCCGCCCCCGACAGGGATTCCTCGAAGTGGCCCAAGGCTGGGTTTGGAGCGGTCACCCCCGACTTCTTTAGAACCTTTGGAGTCCGCATGATGGAGGGCCGGGCCTTCACGGAGCAGGACTCGTCTTCGAATGTCAAGGTAGCGATCGTCAACGAAGAATTCGTTCGTAGATATCTGAATGGGGCCGATCCCCTGCGGGCTCGCGTCTGGCTCCAGCTGTCAGCGGAGGATGAGCGTACCCCGGCGACCCTCACTGAATGGCAGATTGTTGGAGTCTCCCACGACACATTGAGTAAATCGATGCGCGAACATATTCCAGAGATCCAGATCCCCTTCTGGCAACGCCCGTCTCCTGATCCTGTCATTGCTGTCCGTACTGCGGGAGATCCGGATTCAATGATCAGGAGCATCGGCGCTGTGGTTCACTCCGTGGATTCCGCCGCCATTTTGGCCCGACCACGCACGATGGAAGAGATACGGGATCAGGTCCTGGCCTCCGATAGATTTTCGATGTTTCTATTCGTCAGCTTTGGTGCGATTGCGCTTCTGCTCGCGACACTAGGCGTTTACGGTGTCGTGTCCTTTTCTGTTGCAAGCAGAAAAAGCGAGATCGCGGTTCGTATGGCGTTAGGTGCCAACCGCCTGAACCTGATTGCACTCGTTGTGCGACAGGGTCTTTCATTGGCTGTCACGGGATTGAGCCTCGGTCTCGGCGGCGCTTACCTCTTGAGCCACGGAATGCGAAGCGCTCTGTTCGGTATAGGGCACATCGACTTTGCTGTCTTAGGTGGGGTGGCCCTCTTGCTTCTGCTTGCTGCACTGCTGGCCTGCGTGGCCCCAGCCGGACGTGCTGCCTCGGTTGAACCCATGCAGGCACTAAGAACGGAATAGACCGGTAACCGAAAAAGTCGTTTACGGTAAGTTGCCGTTCGGCGTCGCCGGGTTGAACTCACCGGGATCCCCGTTTTTTTCAGGAACTTCGTTATGCGGGCCTGCGATCGTATGTTGGGAGAATGAGGTCCGAAGCTGTCGACCACCGCGCGATGCTGGTAATCTTAGCGTTGCACGGATGAAACCCCTCTTTGCGTTAGCAGTCGTCTTATTTCCTGCTGTGGCTTGGTGCCAGCAGCTTCCCTCCCTCGACGTTCTCCTCGATCGACTCGATGCCTACGCAAAGCAGTACCAAGCGACGCTCCCATCCTTGGTCTGCGACGAGCTGGTCATGTCAGAGGCTCTCAACAATAAAGGTAAGGTCAGGTGGGAGATGAAGATCCAGTCGACCCTTCGCGAGGTTCGTACTGAGGACCCATACGATCCCTTTCGTGAAGAGCGTGAGTACAAAAGGGTCAACGGGCGACGTGCCAGGCGGGTGCTTGAAACGCCCTACTTCGTCGAGGGAGGCTTTGCAGGTCTCGTAGGGTTCAAGAGTTGGGAGCAGAGGGAGTGCTTTGACTACGTTCTTACCTCCGGCGACAACGCCCAGACCGTCCGACTCGACATGACGTTGAAGGCGACATTTACGAACTCCTCATGCGCAAAGCTTCCCGCTGGTCTTCACCGGATTGTGGTAGCCGAGCCCGAAACGGGGCTCATTCTTCACACCGAGAGGACCATTGCACCGGAAGCCGCAGAGACGGCCCCCAAAGTCTACTTTGGCGGAATCGATTACGCACCGCAGAAGCTCGGTGAGCAGACATTTTGGCTGCCGTCGCGGTTCTATGCGCATGACGCCAAAAATACAGGGCGCATGTTTGCGACCTACTCGAACTGTCATCGCTACACCGTCGATTCGAAGATTCTGCCCGGCATGTCCTTTCCTGCAGCAGGCCAGGAGCCTCGTTGAGTGCCGCGGGCTCGTTCTTCTTGTTCCGCTGACTTGAGGACTCTTCGGGCATTGTCCGAGAAGACCGTTGTTCGGCCATTTGCCGAGACATGCCCACCGGTCGCTTTGTCAGTTTCAAAATTAGCGATACGTCAACGTGGGACGTTGTGATCCCCACCGTGACCGCGATTGCCAACCCGTTCGTGCATCGCAGAATTGAGGCTTCTGTTATTGGCGTCAATATTTTGTGGAGAACTATACTTCCGCATATGTTAAAGATCGTCCTTGCTCTGATTTGTGCTGTGCTCCTACCCCCTTTGCAAGCCCAGACCGCTGCTACGGAGAAAACTTCCGCGACTCCGGTGCCGAGCGTATTCACCTTTGACGAGGATTCAGCGGGCAAGATGCCTACTGGGTGGGGAGGCGGGCCGGCCAACACCGTTGCAGTCGACGATTCCGTCGCCCACTCCGGCAGAAACTCCGTTCGCCTCGCGCACGATAGCGGAAGCGCACAGAGTTTCTCTGTCCTCACCAAACACCTTCCGCTCAACTACTTGGGCGATACCTTGGAACTCCGCGGCTTTCTACGCACCGAAGGCGTGTCGGACTTCGCCGGTCTCTGGATGCGCGAAGACCAGGACGGCGCGGCTGTAGCCTTCGACAACATGCAGTCCCGCGGGCTGAAGGGCACAACTGGCTGGACGGAGTATTCAATCAAGCTTCCATTACGTCCGGGCGCGCAGATACTGTACTTCGGCGTCCTCAACGCAGGAACCGGAAAACTCTGGGCAGATGACCTCCGCCTGACGCTGGACGGAAAACCATTCTCCGATGCGCCAAAGATCGAGCGGCCGGAGACGGTTCTCGATCACGACCATCAGTTCGATTCCGGTTCAGGGATCATTCTTCAGGCGTTGAGCCCCGTTCAGATCGACAACCTCGTAATGCTCGGAAAGGTTTGGGGATTTCTGAAGTACTACCACCCAGCCATCACCTCCGGGCAAAAGCATTGGGACTACGAATTATTCCGCATTACGCCCGCAATCCTTGCGGCATCCGATCACAAAACCGCACAATCGGTGCTTGCGAAGTGGGTGGACAGCCTCGGCTCGGTGAAGCCATGCAGTCCTTGCGTAGACCTCGAAAAGGACGCGCTGAAGCTCACAGCGGACATCACCCTCCGCCCCGATCGCGCCTGGATCCTCGACGAGGAAATGCTGGGAAGGCAGTTGAGCCAATCCCTGACCTTTATCGAGCGCAATCGAATCGCAAATCAGCAATTCTACGTCTCCCTAGCGCCGCAGGTTCACAACCCTTTGTTCGAGCACGAGCTTTCCTACCAGCAAGTGAAACTTCCCGACGCCGGCTATCAGCTGCTCGCGCTCTACCGCTTCTGGAACATCTTCGAGTACTGGTCGCCGTACCGCGCCATTGTCGGAGAAAACTGGGACAGCGTGCTCCGCCAATTCATTCCCCGCGTCATGCTCGCAAAGGATGCGACCCAATATCCGCTGGAGCTGATGGCCCTCATCGCCGAGGCACATGATGGGCATGCCAATCTCTGGAGTTCGCTTCAGCTGCGGCCGCCTTCCGGCCCATGCCGGCTGCCAGTGAACGTGCGATTCATTCCGGGCCCAGGCGGCAAGAATCAGGCCGTTGTCGCCAGCTTCGCCTGGCTCGCGAACGCTTCTCCCGATGGAGAAGCAACCGGCCTCAAACCTGGCGATGTCCTGGAATCGCTCGAGGGCAAGCCGCTCGACGCATTGATTGCAAGCTGGGCACCCTACTACGCCGATTCCAATGAAACCGCGCGCCTGCGCGACATCGCAAGTACGATTACGAACGGCGAATGCATCGACGTAAAGGTCGGCATTCGACGCGGCAACAAAGCCCTGCAAATCACAGCCAAGCGGCTTCTGGCCAAAGATATGGCGACCATCGGCCGCACTCACGACTTACCCGGCGATACCTTCCGCCTTCTCACCCCTGACGTCGCCTATCTGAAACTCTCATCGGTCAAAACTGCCGATATCGGTCACTATCTCGAAGCTGCATCGAAGACCAAAGGGATGATCATCGACATCCGCAACTACCCGGCGGAGTTTGTCGTCTTCTCGCTCGGAACTCACCTGGTCGACAAGCCAACGCCATTCGCCCGATTCACCACTGGCGATCTATCCACTCCTGGTGCCTTTTACTGGACTCCGCCCGCGACATTGACCCCCACCCAACCCCACTATGCAGGCAAAGTCGTCATTCTCGTCGATGAGGTCTCGCTAAGCCAGGCCGAATACACCGCCATGGCCTTCCGCGCTGCGCCGTGAGTTTTTGGCAGGCGTGCGTAGTTCAGAAACAGTACCCTTGTTCGATCCAGTAATGCCAGTCTTGGATAGCTTGTTTCGTTGATTGATCCACGCCGGCGGCCTTC
>Ga0210386_10000477_pt1 | contig 36802 bp, 32 predicted proteins | sample IncBWH32OmetaG_FD_160091 | JGI IMG/M metagenome (GOLD analysis project Ga0210386, IMG submission 160091) | Forest soil microbial communities from Barre Woods Harvard Forest LTER site, Petersham, Massachusetts, United States - Inc-BW-H-32-O ...
CCTGTACCCTGTGGCCTCTGCCCCATGGCAGAGGCCACAAAGACAAAAACAAAAACCTTCCTGATAAGGAAAAACTGTCAGGCATGGGCCCGGTCTAAAATGTCAGACTTGTGCCCGGCCGTTCAGGATGCCGAGATTCCTTGCAGTCGCATGCAAATGCTAACCTTAGCTGTTGACCTCAAGATGTTGGAGCGACTGCAAATCCCCCCGATCACAGACCTCACCCCCATGACCGGAGGCACGCGCTTCGTCCGCGCCTGCCTGCGACGGCCAGTGGATCGGACGCCGGTGTGGTTCCTCCGCCAGGCCGGCCGGTACATGCCGGAGTACCAGGCGGTTCGGCGTCATCATTCCCTGCTTGAAATCTGCAAGCAGCCGAAACTGGCTGCGGAGGTGACAATCACCGCTGCTGAGAAGCTCGACGTGGATGCCGCGATCATCTTCGCCGACCTGCTGTTGCCCTTCGAGTGCATGGGACTGGACTTCGAGTTCCAGGCCGGCGAAGGCCCGCTGATCCACAAGCCTGTCCGCACCGTCGAGGACGTTGCACGGTTGCGCACCGACCGCGCCTCGGAGTTGAGCTACGTTGCTGAAGCTATTGCCCGCGTCGTTGCCCACTTCAAGGATCGGCTCGGCATCATCGGATTCTGCGGCGCACCGTTCACGCTGGCCAGCTACATGATCGAGGGCGGCGGATCGCGCAACTATGTCCACACCAAGACGCTGATGTACCGCGAACCGGATGCCTGGCGCAGGTTGCTCGACAAGCTAGTGAAGGTGCTGCGTGAGTTCGCACGCCAGCAAGTGGAAGCCGGCGCCGACGTAATCCAGATATTCGACAGCTGGGCAGGTGCACTGAGCGTTGAGGACTACCGCGACTACGTCCTGCCGACGACGAAGACACTCGTCCGCGACGTCCAGGCGATGGGCGTCCCCGTGATCTACTTTGGCGTCGACACGGCCAGCCTGCTCCCTACCATGCGCGAGACGGGCACCGACGTCCTCGGCCTCGACTGGCGGATCCCCCTTGATACAGCCTGGCGTGACCTCGACTACACCTGCGCGGTGCAGGGCAACCTCGACCCCATCACCCTCTTCGCCGAGTCCGAGCTCATCCGCCGGCGGGTCCACCAGATCCTCGATCAGGCAGGGGGGCGGCCCGGCCACATTTTCAACCTCGGCCACGGCATTGTTCCGAACACGCCTGTCGAAAACGTTCAGCAAGTCGTGAAGTTCGTCCGGGAACACACGGCGGTGAGCCGCCATGAGTGAGCGCACCGCGGTCCTACTGCTCGCGCACGGAACGCCGGATACGCTCGACGAGATCCCCGAATATCTGCGCAACGTAACCGGTGGGCGGCCCTTGCCGGAGAGCCTGGTCGACGAGATTCGCCACCGCTATTCGCTCATCGGTACCAGCCCATTGACCAGCCTCACGCTCGAACAAGGGCGTCTGCTGTCGCAGGAGATTTGTCTCCCCGTTTACGTGGGCATGCGCAACTGGAAGCCCTACATCACGGACGCTGTCGGCAAGATGCGCGAAGATGGTATCGACAAGGTCGTCGCGATCTGTCTCGCGCCGCAGAACTCCCGCACCAGCGTTGGGCTGTATCGCCGCTCCCTCTTCGCCGCGGCAGAAGGAATGCAGGTCGACTTCGTGGAAGGATGGGCGGATCATCCGCTCCTCACCGACGCGTTCGCCGAGCGCCTGCGTGCAGTCTGGAATCCCTTCAGCGCTGAGATGGGCAAACCCGTGCCTGTCCTGTTCACGGCGCACAGTGTCCCCTGCAGAACGATCCAGACCCCGTCAGCCACCGATGGCGCCCAGGCCGCCGCCCCAGGACCCGACCCGTATCCAGTTGAGGCGAAGCATACGGCGGCGTTGGTGGCGGAGCGCGTAGACGGTCTCACGCCTGACAATTGGTTCTTCGCCTTTCAGAGCCAGGGCATGTCCGGCGGTCCGTGGATCGGTCCGACAGTGGAAGACACGCTGACGGCACTACATCACGGGGGCGTGCGCAAGATCGTCGTGCAGCCGGTTGGATTCCTGTGCGACCATGTCGAGATTCTCTACGACATCGACATTGTCTTTCACGAGTTCGCTGGAAATCTCGATATGGAGCTGCGCCGCCCGGAATCGCTAAACGCTTCGCACCTGCTTACTGCGGGGCTGGCAGACCTCGCTCGCCAAGGTCTGGCTCGGCTAGGCTGACGATGAGACGCGTTGCGATCATCGGCGGCGGCCTGAGTGGTGTTGCGGCGGCTTACCAGCTTGCTCGAGAACCTGACATCGAGTTCACACTGTTTGAAGCCTCTGAACGATTGGGCGGTACGTTAGAGACGGTTCATCGCGACGGTTTCACCATTGAATGCGGTCCCGATTCCTGGGTGACAGAGAAACCTTGGGCTCGCGAACTGGCCGTCGAGCTGGGACTCGACGCCGAGATTATCGCCTCCAACGATCAGCGGAGACGGACTTACCTGCTGCAAAACCATCACCTTCTGCCCATGCCGGATGGCATGCGAATGATGGTTCCCACACGCTGGGCTCCGATTATGGAATCGTCGCTGTTCACCTGGCAGGCGCGACTGGCGTACCTGCGCGAGGTGCGACGAGCGGAGGAGTTGAAGCAGTCGGCGCTCGGGAATGGCGAAGACGAATCCGTTGCGAGCTTCGTTCGCAGGCATTTTGGGGATGAAGTAACCAGCACGATTGCCGGTCCATTGTTGGCAGGCGTCTTTGGTGGCAGCATCGACAAGCTCAGCGTGCGCGCGGTCATGCCTGCCTTCGTAAAGCTGGAGCAGGAGCACGGGAGTCTGATTGCCGCCCTGCAGCAACGACGCGAAGGAGATTTGGCGGCGGTCTTTACGTCGCTTAAGTCGGGACTTGGGACGCTGATTGAACGTATAGCGCAGACGCTGCCTGCGCATATGGTTCGCCTGGGACACGAAGTCAGCGCACTGAGGCGGCAAGGCGGGCAATGGCAAATAGAAGGCCTCGGTGCATCAGGCCTCTTTGACGCAGTAATCGTTTCGGCACCGGCCCACGTCACCCGGCAGCTACTTCGCCCCATCCATATAGAGTTCGATTCACTGTTGACCATGGACGCCACCTCGGCCATTGTCATCGCACTAGCGTTTTCGGCTGAGCATGCGAAGCCTCTGAGGATTCCGCGTGGCTTCGGGTATCTCGTGCCGCAAGCGTCGAACCGTGACCGAAGACCTGAAGACGATCCTCAGCTGTTGGCTTGCACCTTCGTCGATCAGAAGTTCTCGCACCGCGCGCCGGAGGGTGCTGTGTTGTTGCGTGGCTTCTTTGGCGGCGATACAGCGCCCACGCTCCTCAATAAGGACAATGCCGCGCTCGTTTCGCTAGCCCACCGGCAGCTTTCGCGAGTACTCGGCCCGTTACCCGAGCCGGACATCTCTTTGGTACGGCGGTGGCCATTGTCGCTGCCTCAATATGCCGTAGGGCATCTTGATCGCATAGCGAAATTGGCTGCATTGGTTGATTGTTTTCCCGGGCTGCATTTGGTGGGAAATGCATATTACGGAGTTGGTTTGCCAGATCTTGTCCGGCAGGGACGCGAGACAGCACGCGAAGCTGGGCGAGGATGACGCATTTGTCCAATCAAATTGGTGAGCGGAATTTGCGGGAACTTGCCGCCGGGCGGTAGCATCTTAGGCCGTATGGTTACGACCCATTTGAATGCATCGGTTAGCGGCACTTTCGCACTGGGCGGAGATCTGCACATCCACCGCCTTGGCTACGGGGCTATGCGGATCACCGGGGACGGCATCTGGGGCGAGCCTAAAGATCCGGAGAAGGCTAAGCAAGTCTTACGCAGTGCCGTCGAGCTGGGCGTGAACTTCATTGACACGGCTGATTCCTATGGTCCCGAGGTAAGTGAGCGGCTGATCGCCGAGGCGCTACACCCGTACCCCGGTGACCTGGTGATTGCCACCAAGGGCGGTTTCACGCGCTCGGGGCCGAATCGATGGGCGCCGGTCGGGCGGCCGGAATATCTGCGCCAATGCGTAGAGATGAGCCTGCGCCGGCTCAAGATCGAGCGCCTCGACCTGTGGCAGTTTCATCGCATTGATCCCAAGGTTCCGGTCGAAGAGTCGCTCGGCGCGATCAAGGAACTGCAGAAGCAGGGCAAGATTCGCCACGTGGGTCTGTCTGAGGTAGTGCCCGATGATGTCGAGCGCGCCAGGAAGACCGTTCGGATCGTTAGCGTGCAGAATAAGTACAACATTGGCGACCGCAACTACGAGAGCACTCTGCAATATTGCGAGAAGCACAAACTGGGATTCATCCCGTGGTTCCCGGTGGCTGCGGGTGCGCTCGCCAGGCCGGGCGGTCCGCTGGATGCGGCGGCTAAGCGGCACCAAGTGACAGTGGCGCAGCTATCGCTGGCATGGCTGCTGCATAACTCACCAGTCACGCTGCCGATTCCGGGGACCACTTCCTTGGAGCACCTCGAGGAGAACATCGGAGCCAGCGCGGTGAAGCTGAGCGCGGATGAGTGGAAAGCCATCGAGAGTGAAGCCGCGAAGGCAAAGTAGCAAGATCCTAGACAGAAGCGGGCAGACTGGATCGGTCTGCCCGTTTTGTTTGCAGCTGCATTTTTATGGGGCGATGATGATGCCGCAGGCAATGCGGTCGCCAGCGTTGCCGGCCGGGTCGGTCTTCATATCGTCGGCTTTCGCGTGGACGATGATGGCGGTGCCGCCGTTGGCGAAGACGGAGTTGGGGGCGGCGGGATCAAGAGTCACGTCCTTGTTCAGAAGGGTTACGGAGACCTTGCCGTCGGGCTTAACGGTCAGATTCTGGGGCATGTCGCCGTTGTGGTGGCCGTCCGGATTCTCGTATCCGTGCTTCTTGCCCGCGGGGTTGAAGTGTCCACCCGCGGACTTGAAGTCGGGTGGGTCGCACTTGGCGTTCTGGTGAATGTGGATGGCGTGCTCGCCGGGAGGCAGGTTCTTCAGGTCGACCTTGACCTCGACTCCGGATTTGGTCTGCTTGAGGACGACGTCTCCGGCGTCCTTGCCGTCCGCGGTCTTCATCGGAACCTTGACGGGCTTGGGGCCGGCGGCGAAAGCGGCTAACGGCAATGCTGACAAAGCTACGACGAGACAGACTTTCGGGAAAGTCTTCATGGGGTTGTTCTCCTTTGCACGGACCAGCATACCCGAACCAAGGAGAGCCTGAGTTGAAACCGTCTGAATTTTTCCTGATGGATGTTGATTTGGTGGAGCTAGTCGGGCTCGAACCGACGACCTCGTCGTTGCGAACGACGCGCTCTCCCAGCTGAGCTATAGCCCCACGGCGGCGGGAGACACTTGCTTGAGTTTAGCAGGAATTCAGGGTTTAGGTGTAGGTAGCGGTCTGAGGGTACCCCTCCCCCTCGGACTGTCATACCCATTTCAGGACTGGAAATACAAAGGCCCGGCTGCGGTCGCGGCCAGGCTCTCTTTGATCTCTGTCTCTGCTCTCTATTTCTATTGTAGCGGGTTTGGGGATATTCTCGGCCAAGAAAGGCAGGGTACTGTCGCGGGGCTGTAGGCGACTCGGTTCGGCTGTCATGCTACCGCTCAATCCGGGCTTGAGTTGACGGCCCCCTGACCGTTCTCGCGGCCGATGGGCAGGAAAAACAAGACGGCGAATGCGAGGTTGAGCCAGGCGAACCAGTCGCCGGTGCGTGCGTAGATTGTGGGCTCGTTGCGAACGGAAATACTGCCGGTAAGAGTAGTGAACGGGTCTGAGGCGTTTTGCAGCTGGGCGGCGCTGCTGCTCTCGGCGAGGAAGCGACCGCGATCGTCGGTGAGCGTAAGCAGGCCCTGCTTGGCAACGCGGGCGATGCTGAATCCGCTTTCGACGCCGCGCAGAATGGCCATGCGGTCGTGCAGCCTGCCATCGACGATGAAATCCCAGGCTGGAACAAGGAGAAGTCCGGCGCCATCGTTGGCGTACTGGCGGGAGAGAAGCGGGAAGTCCATATCCTTACAGATTTCGACGCCCCACTTCCCTTCTGATCCGTCGTCGGATGGACGATAGAAGGTGAGGCGCGCAGTTCCGGGAAGCAGGTGGGACTCAAAGGCAGGCAGTATATGGTGTTTCTCGTAGGTTGCTTCGAGGCGGCCGTCGGGCGAGTAGAGCCGAGCCTCGTGCAGGTTGGGCTGGTGCTCAAAGTTGACGAGGATGGTGGCGTGATTGTCGCGCGCCGCCTGCTCAAGGATGGCGTCGGCCTGGGCAAGGTCGTCTCCTTTGATGTGGCCTATTTTTTCGGGGACAACGATGACTTTGGCCCCCTGCGAGGCAAGCGCGGGAATGTGGTCCACATAGGCTTGGACAAGGGCGACAGTCGCGGGTCCTTCCGGATGGAGCGTCGCGTCGCTGGCTATGAGGGCTACGGTGACGCGCCGCGAGGTGGGAGCAGAATGCAGGCGATACGCACCGTATCCGAAGACGGCTGCGTAAATGGCGGCGACGGTGATCGCCAGGGCAGGCTTGCGAGAGACCGGGGCGATGAGCGCGGCGATGGTCGATGGAAAAAGGAAGACGAGAAAGCTGATCGCCCAGATGCCGGTGATAGAGGCGATCTGGATGAGGGGCAGGCAGTCCATCTGCGCGTAGGCGAGGTTTCCCCAGGTGCTGTGCGGCGAGCGGAACTCGCTGAGGTATTCGACGGCGGACCAGAGCACAGACAGAGCGAAGGCCGCGCGGATGGTCTGGCCGCGAAGGATGAATTTTCTGTGCATCAAGACGATGAAGGAGAAGACGAGGGATGGCGCCAATTGAATGACCATCGTGAGCCAGAACGGAGTGACGATGCGGTCGTAGCTCCACACGTTGAGTCCGCCGATAGTGAAGGCTGCGAAGGCCACTCCGAGGGCGCTCCAGCGCGAGAGACGCGGGACAACGAGGAGCACGGGCAAGGGGGCGATCCAGGTGAGCCACCAGACGGGATGCAGGCCAGTTCCAAAAAACCACGCAAGGGCGGAGACGAGGCCGGCGACGGCTGTAAGGATGAGGTGCTTACGGTTTAAGTCCATCAATGAGTCTCCTTAGGGCGCGGCGAACGAGTGCGCGGAAGTCCTTTTCAGTCAGGTTGAAACGGCCCGCGCGATAGAGGGCGACATAACCATGAGTAAGGGCCCACAGTGCGAGAGCTACTTCCCAGACATCGTCTTTTCTGAACGTGCCGGCATGCATGGCAGCACGGACGGCGTCTGCGATGGGATTGAGGGTTGGCGAACGACGGGCGCGGAAGTCTTCGGGATAACGGCGGGCTCCGGGACGCGGCTGTGCAAAGACGTAGTCGAAGATGCGGGGGCGGTCGAAGGCATAGTCGATGTAGGCCTCCATCGCGGAGATGAGCTGTGTCTCCGGTGAGCCGCGCATGGGGCGCGCTTCGATGTAACTGAGAAAGGTCGCGAATTGCTGGTTGGTGATGGTGTCGAGCAGGGCTTCGCGGTTGGGAAAGTGATGGTAGATGGCCATGGGCGTGATGCCGACGGTATCGGCCACTCGGCGCATGCTGACGGCGTCGGGTCCTTCGGCTTCCAGGATGGCGAGGGCAGCCCGGGAGATACGCTCGGCGGTGGACGGTTCGGCCATTGATTATACAGTGTATAGCATTGAGGTATACGACGTATAGTAATTAAATTTCTGCAATGATGGTCGGCATGAATGTTGTTCTTTTTGGCGCATCGGGAATGATCGGGCAGGGAGCGCTAAGGGAGTGCCTGTTTGACCCCGATGTGAAACGCGTGCTGTCCATCGTGCGCAGCACGACGGGTCAGACGCACGAGAAGCTGCGCGAGATTGTTCACGATAACTTCCTCGATTTTTTCGGCATTGAGGGTGAGTTGTCGGGCTTCGATGCGTGTTTCTTTTGTCTGGGGGTGACCTCCGCGGGCATGACGGAGCCAGCATACGAGCGAGTGACCTACGGGTTTACGCTGGCCGCGGCGCAGACGCTGGTGAAGCTCAATCCGGGGATGTCATTCATCTATGTTTCGGGCTCGGGGACGGACAGCACGGAGAAGGGGCGCACGATGTGGGCGCGGGTGAAGGGCAGGACAGAGAATGCTCTGCTGCGACTGCCGTTCAAGGCGGCGTATATGTTTCGGCCGGGATTCATTCAGCCGTTGCACGGGATCAAGTCGAAGACGAAAGTCTACCAGGTCTTTTACGTCGTGCTGGGGCCGGTTCTTCCGGCGTTGCAAGCGATCTTTCCGCGGACTATTACGACAACGGAGCAGCTGGGGCGAGCAATGCTTACAGTGGCGAAACACGGATACCCAAAGCAGGTGCTCGAGGCGCGGGATATTACCGGGGTCGTCTCGAGTTGAGAACAAACAGGCTTGAAGCGGCCGCTGAGGAAGAGAATGTGGCAATTCTGCTCGTGGTGATGGCAGTGAAGAGGTATGCCTTCACCTCTCTGTGGTGCGCCTATGCAGCGATCGCAAGCGTGATTATCCTGGCGTACTTCTGGAAGAGCCACGGACAAAGACCGTTTCGGTATGCCGCGGCGGGGTAGGAAAGGTTTGTTAGCGAGAACTTCTCAGGCAACGTGGGTCCAGTCCAGAATGACCTTTCCCGTCTGGCCTGAAATCATGGCGTCGAATCCCGCCTGAAAGTCCTGGTAGCTGAAACGGTGGGTGATAACGGGTGAAATGTCGAGACCGGATTCGATCATGACGGACATCTTGTACCAGGTCTCGTACATCTCCCGTCCGTAGATGCCTTTGACGGTCAGCATATTGAAGATGACCGCCCGCCAATCAATCGACATCGGCTTCGCGGGAATTCCGAGCATGGCGATCTTTGCGCCATGACTCATATTCGCGACCATCTCCTGCATGGCAGCAGAATTGCCGGACATCTCGAGGCCCACATCGAAGCCTTCCCGCATATGGAGTTGCTTCTGCACCTCTGCGAGAGGTGTTTCCTGAGTATTTACTGCAAGGGTCACGCCCATTTTGCGCGCCAATTCCAGGCGGAAAGGATTTACGTCCGTGATCACGACGTGACGCGCGCCAGCGTGGCGTGCGACTGGAATGGCCATGATTCCGATCGGCCCAGCGCCGGTGATCAATACGTCTTCGCCGAGCACCGGAAATGAGAGAGCGGTGTGCACAGCGTTGCCAAAGGGATCGAAGATCGCTGCGACTTCCTGATTGATGCCGGGATCATGCCGCCAGATATTGCTCATGGGCAACGCGATGAATTCGGCGAAGGCTCCGGGTCGATTGACGCCCACGCCTGAGGTGAACGCGCAGAGATGACGCCGCCCTGCAAGACAATTGCGGCAGCGTCCGCAGGTGACATGGCCCTCGCCGCTCACGATGTCGCCGGGATAGAAGTCGTTTACGTTGGAGCCAACCTCGACGATCTCTCCGACAAACTCATGCCCGATGGCCATCGGGACGGGGATTGTCTTCTGCGCCCACTCGTCCCATTGATAGATGTGAACGTCGGTTCCGCAGATGCCGGTATAGCGCACGCGGATCAGCACGTCGTTGATGCCGATAGTGGGTTCTGCGATCTCTTCCAGCCATAGTCCGCGTTCCGCGCGGCTCTTCACTAACGCCTTCATGAATTCCTCAATGGGGAATTCCTATCATGCTCTCGAACCATAAGAGCAATCGTAGCAGTGAAGGCCGTTCCGTTGAAAATGCTCAGCCCGACGGGACCCCTACATTGTCAGCGAGGAAATTCGCTTCGTTGAGCCGAGGCGATCCTTACCGCAGCTATGCCAACTTGTGGGCTATGGATTCGCATTAAGCACTTCATCCAGGGGCGGTGTCCTACTGTCAATTGACTGGGGGGACATTGGCCCTTAGCATCAGGTAACCCCCGGAAACCGACGACGCATGCTTGGAACCACGATCTCCCACTACCGCATCCTTGAAAAGCTGGGGGGTGGCGGCATGGGCGTGGTCTACAAGGCCGAAGACACCGATCTGGGCCGATACGTCGCGCTCAAGTTCCTTCCCGAAGATGTAGCTCGCGACCCACAGGCACTGGAGCGCTTCCGCCGCGAGGCGCGCGCCGCCTCGGCGCTGAACCATCCCAACATCTGCACGATTTACGAGATCGGCAAGGATGATGATCGGTCCTTTATCGCGATGGAGTTCCTCGAGGGCGTTACTCTCAGGCATCGCATCACGGGAAAGCCCATCCAGATTACGGCGCTGCTGGCTCTGGCGATCGACATCGCCGATGGACTGGACGCCGCTCACAGCAAGGGCATCATTCACCGAGACATCAAGCCCGCGAACATCTTCGTAACCGAGCGCGGGCACGCCAAAATTCTCGACTTCGGGTTGGCGAAGGTCGCACTTGTGCCCAGACCGCCGCAGCAGGTGGCGGCAGCCAGCACGATGGCGATGGTCGAGGAGGAGCACCTGACCAGCCCCGGTTCGGCGCTCGGCACTATCGCCTACATGTCTCCGGAGCAGGCCCGCGGCATGGAGCTGGATGCGCGCACCGATCTCTTCTCCTTCGGCGCAGTCTTGTACGAGATGGCAACCGGCATCCTGCCCTTTCGAGGCGAAAGCCAGGCCCTCATCTTCAAATCCATTCTTGATGGAACGCCCACCTCGGCGACGCGCCTGAACCCCGATCTGCCGCCCGAACTCGAGCGCATCATCGGCAAAGCACTGGAGAAGGATCGCAACCTTCGCTATCAGAGCGCAGCTGAGATGCGGTCCGACCTGCGGCGCCTGGTGCGGGACAGCAGCGATTCACAGCGAGCGGCAATCGCGCAGACAGCAAAGCCGAAATCCCGGAAGGCTTATTCCTATGTCGCGGCCGTGCTGCTCGTTCTGCTGACAGCCGCGGTGGCGTTTCTTTTTCACCGCTCATCTCCGGCCCCTCTCCCTGCCAGTAAAGAATGGGAGCAACTGACGTTCTTTACCGACTCGGCGGTGTACCCGGCCCTATCCTCCGACGGAAGATTCCTCGCCTTTATTCGGGGAAGCAACTCGTTTCTCGGACCGGGAGATATCTATGTGAAGTTGCTGCCGGCGGGCGAACCCGTCCAGCTTACGCATGACTCGATTACAAAACTGGCGCCGTCCTTTTCTCCTGACAACTCGCGTATTGCTTATAGCCTCGTGGCCCCCTGGGATACGTGGACGGTGGATGTTCTCGGCGCGCAGCCTCATCTGTTTCTACCCAACGCTTCTTCGCTGACTTGGATCGAAGGAGGCCAGCGGTTGCTCTTTTCTGAGATCAAACAAGGGCTGCATATGGCGGTTGTAACCACGGATGAGTCTCGAGGGAATAGCCGCGATGTTTACGTTCCGAAGGGCGAACGTAGCATGGCCCATCATTCCTATCTTTCGCCGGATGGCCAGTGGGTACTGACTGTGGAAATGGGAAGTCAGGCTCAAATCCTGCCCTGCCGGATCGTTCCATTCCGTGGCCCGAGCGACGTGAGAATTGTTGGCCCCCCCGACGGCGCATGTCTTGCGGGAGCATGGTCGCCGGATGGCAAATGGATCTATCTCACTGCCAAAACAGACGACTACCATATCTGGCGGCAGGGTTTTCCTGATGGAAAGCCGGAACAGATGACCTTTGGCCCAACTTCTCAGGAAGGAATCGCGATGGCGCCTGACGGCAAGTCGCTCATCACCTCCGTGGGCTCGCAGGATCATACAGTGTGGCTGCACGACAAGGAGGGAGACCATCAGGTCTCTTCCGAAGGCAATGCGTTCTCGCCAACGTTCTCCTCCGATGGCCTCAGTCTCTACTTCCTCATGGCCAACGGCCAAACCCGCGGCGCCGAGCTGTGGGTCAAAGACCTGAACAGCGGAAAAGTGGAGCAGGTTCTGCCGGGTTATCCGATGGAAGGCTACGCCGTATCCCGAGACGGGAAACAGGTGGCCTTCGCCATGAACGAAAAGAGCGATCGTTCAAACCTGTGGGTTGCCCCAACCAGTCATCGCTCGTCTCCCATGCGTATCTCCTCCGCAGCCGTAGAGGATTCTCCTTTTTTCCTGCCGGACGGAGAACTGGTCTTCCGCGCCATCGAAGGCGGTTCGAACTTTCTGTATCGCATGAAGACCGATGGCACTGGACGTCGCAAGATCGCCCCGGATCGGATTCTGGATATCAATGGCATGTCACCGGATGGTCGCTGGGTCGTTGCCGGGTCGCCAGATCCTGACCAAGTACACACGGCTTCGATCAAGGCTTTCCCGGTAGACGGAGGGCCGCCCGTGCCGTTATGCGCCGGCCATTGCTTCGCCCGTTGGGACATAATGGGAAGATCCGTATACCTCTCTTTTCCATTTACGGGTAGTTTCGAAGTGCCAGTGATGCATGACACAGGTCTCCCTAAGGCCCCTCCAGGCGGATTCGCGCGTAGAGGGGATTTTACAAGCGGGAAAACAGATGCCGCGATTCCCTGGCAGGTGGAGTCGGCGATAGACCCCGTTGTCTACGCCTACACTCGTGAAAACACCCGGCGCAATCTCTACCGCATCCAGTTGCCCTAGAGACCCATCCAGTGCCTTGATTTTCGCGCACGTCCTCATGTCGCGCTGCATTTCCGGCGTCCGCCGCCCTCAACTCAAGACTCGCGCCAGCGCGGCGCGCAGCTTCTCGACTGCCGCAGGCATCGTCTGGGTGGACACATTCCCGTACCCGAGTACGAAGCCCTTGCGAACATTTCTGGTCATGTAGCTCCTCGACAGCGGCCAGAGCCATAAACCCTGCTCGGCTGCTTTCTCGGCAACGGCTACATCGTCGCGGTCGGAGCGGAAGGCCGCGGCGAGATGCATGCCGGCTTCGGCGCCATGAATTTCAAATGTGCTTCCAAAGCCGCTTCTGAGTTGTTCGACCAGCACCTTGCGCCGGGCACTGTAGAGCAGGCGCATGCGGCGGATGTGCCGCGCGAAGTAGCCCTCGCGCATGAAATCGGCAATGACTTCCTGATAGAGGTAAGGCGGAAAGATATCCATTGTATAGCGCACCGCGATGAAGCGCTCCACCAGATCCGGAGGAATGACCATGTATCCCATGCGCAGCGATGCGAATAGAACCTTGCTGAAGGTTCCGACATAGATCACACGCGAGTTGCTGTCGAGCCCTTGCAGCGACGATATGGGCGTGCTTTCGAAGCGATATTCACTGTCGTAATCGTCCTCGATGATCCACGCGCCGTGGAGCTGGGCCCAGTTCAGCAGTTGCAGGCGGCGGGCGGCGCTCATGGTGCTGCCCAGCGGATATTGATGTGACGGTGTCACACAGGCAACTCGGGCGTCGGCGCATTGCTTTATGCCGGACGCCACATTCAGTCCCTCGTTGTCTACAGGTACGGGTATAACGCGGCATCCGGCGGCGGCAAAAACATTTCGCGCCAGCCGGTAGCCGGGCTCCTCCATCCATACGGAGTCGCCGGGATCGAGCAGCACACTGGCGGCGATGTGCAGGGCCTGCTGTGAACCGGAAACGATCATGATCTGTTCGGGCTCGGCTCGCACAGCGCGCGCGGTTCGAAGATAATCGCAGATCGCTTCGCGAAAGCGCCTGGTTCCCAAGGGGTCAATGCAGTGGACGGCGCGGGCGTTCGGGTTCTTAGAATGATGGGTAACCAGCCGTGACCAGGTGGCGAAGGGGAACTCATCGAATGCCGGTTGATGCACACCGAATGCGCCCAGGCTGCCATGCCAGGGTGACGCGGGCTCCATGGGCGACAGCAAAGCCCGGCGGGCAACAGGGCGGGGCCCGGAAGCCTTCTGATGCCTGACGGTGACCGAGCCCTTCCGTTGCACCATGGATACGGGAAGTGCGCTGCTGACGAAGGTTCCTGCGCCCTTATGCGTCTGGAAATAGCCTTCCGCTTCCAGCTGCGCGTAGGCGTTGAGGATGGGGATGCGGGAGACGTTCAGTTCGACACTCATGGCACGCGAAGACGGCACCCGCTGGCTTGCGCGAAGATCTCCCCGCGCGATCGCGTCTCGGAGCGCGTGGTAAATCTGCGAATGAAGCGGCTGGACGCTGCCTCGGTCCAACGTGATCACAGGAGTAATTGCACCCGAACGCTTAGCCATGCCCCCATGATAGTGGTTCGGGGTGTCTGCGACGTCTGCCCTCATCCTTAAGACCACATTCGGGTTCTTGTCAGCGGACGATCCGTCTGGCATGCGCCGATATGACCACTTTCATTTGAATGCGTATGACCACTGGATGCGTACCACTCTCCTCCGGCGTCCTATGTATACTATGGCGCCAATACTTCGAAATTTCCGTATGACGAGAAGGCTCGCTGCCAACCTGTTCGACGCTGCGATGTGGACGCTTGCGATCGGCGCCTTATTGCTGACAACGCTGCTCGGGCACGCATGGCAGCAGGACCCTAAGATGTCGGGCATGGCCGGGATGAGTACAGACCCCTCGGGCCATCCCTGTGATGACATGGGCAGCAGCGTGAATGGCATGAGCGTGATGGGCCAGAGCATGGCTGCCATGACGAATCACATGTGCATCACCCCAATGCGGCCAAAACAGCCCGGGGACGAGGAGAAAGCAAAGGCCCTGGTAGCTGAGGTCAAGGCAACCATCGAGAAATACAAGGACTACAAGAAGGCTCTGGCGGACGGGTACGTCATCGCTAACCCTACGGTGGTACAACCTCAGTACCACTTCACGAACGATGCGAACGTCCGTTTGGCCGATACCCAGTTCAACCCGACCAAACCATCTGCGCTGCTCTACTACCAGACTCCATCCCAGCACTACAAGCTGGAGGGCGTGATGTTCACGGACAGCACAAGCGCAACCGAAGATGAGCTGAACGAGCGGATTCCGCTTAGCATCGCACGTTGGCATGAGCACACCAACTTCTGCGGCGCTCCGGCCAACAAGGTCAGCGAATACCATGGCAAAAACCCCAAATTCGGCATGTTCGGCTCCATCCATACCAAAGAGGCCTGCCTAGCGGAAGGCGGCACCTTTTTTCCCGTGATCTTCAGCTGGATGATTCACGTCTTCCCGTACGAGAACGACTTCAAAGATGTCTTCTCAATGAACGACGATATGGCCCACGTGCATTAACCACGTGGCAGCCTTCGCGCGGGGGGCTGGGCTACTCGGTGGGGTGCGGGCGGGCGAGCAGCGAACGCAGGTCGGCGGTCAGTTTGGCGCTTAACTCCGCGGCCTGCTCCTTCGTCAGGTCACCTTGGGCGAGGTCGGATGAGCCGCCGCCGCGCAGTCCGTAGGCGGCGAGAGCTTCGCGAAGAACCTCTCCGCAGTGGAGCTGCATGTCCTGACTGCGCGCCAGAAAGATTCTCGCCGGATCGCTTTCGGCGGAAATGAAAAGGGCGACAGTTTGTGGAACGGTCGCGGTCAACCGGGAGGCCAGCAGGCGGACGTATTCGCGGTCTCGGTCGGTGAAGACGCGGCGGACCAGTCGCAGATTATCCCGGATCATCTCTTCGACAGCGAGGCGGACGGCATGGTAGCCGGCAAGGTCTTCGCGCAGTTTCTGACGTTCTTTGACTGAGGACTTTGCCTCGGACTGGAGGCGTTCGATGGCGGCGGGGATATCATCTCTGCCCACGGAGAGCGCCAGGCCGGCGCGATGGAGCAGAGTGAAGTCGTGGCGGGCGGAGACGACGGCGCGCTGACCGCAGACGAATTCGACACGGGTACCGCGGCTAACTCGCTCGACCGAACGGATATGAAGGCCGCCAATCTGGCCGGTGGAGCGAACATGGGTTCCTCCGCAGGCGTTCAGGTCGTAGTCGGCAATATCAACGAGGCGCATATTTCCGTCGCGCTCCGGGAGCTTGCGAAGGCGTCCTTCGGCTAGCAGCGCTTGAGCCTCGCGGCGGTCAACGGTGCGAATCGTCACGACGCGGTCCTCGGCGATGATTTCGTTGGCGATCCGCTCGACGCGTTCGAGGGTATGGTGGGCGATGGGGCCTGTGGAGAGATCGATCGTCGAGGCAGTTTCGCCGAGGTGAAAAGAGACCGTCTGCGCATCAAGCTGGCGGGCGAAGACGGCAGAGAGCAAGTGCTGGCCGGAGTGCTGCTGGATGTGGTCGAGACGGCGGGGCCAATCGATCGATCCCTGAACGGCGGTACCGGCGAGCAGAGGCTTACGGGTGAAGTGCCAGACTTCTCCCTGATCGTCCTCTTCCACACCTTCTATTGGAATTTCAAGCGTGGCTCCGTTGCGCGAAGTGGCGGTGAAGATCCCCGTGTCAGGCGGCTGCCCGCCGCTAGCCGGGTAAAACGCGCTGCGATCCAGCGCTATCTGCCAGATTGAGACTCCATTCGCGCGGGAGGCTTCCCGGATGTCCATGACCTGCGCGGAAAAGCTCTTGAGGAAGGCGTCATCGTAGTAGAGGCGATCGGTCATATCGGTCGTACTTTCGTTCGTGAAGGGGCCGGGGTTCAGGGGAGAGTCTTCAGGCTATTACTGTGATGCCGAACCTGTCTTCGCGCTCCAACCAGGAAGAAATTCTCCCAGGAGGCTAACTTTTTCCCTGCGGGAGCGTTTAGGTCTATAAGGATTGTAGGTCCACTTATGCCTCGCTCGCATCGACTTTCAAGTTTCGCTTTTCTCGCGCTCCTGGCCCTGACACCGCTCCTTGCGCAAGCCCAACAGTCTCATCCGGCCGAGCCATCCTATCCCGCCCAGCAGGCCTATCCAGATGACAGCTGGATTCCAATGGGCATGGACGCGCTAGGCCGACGGGCCACCTTCCACACGGACTTTACTTTCGACAAGTCGATGCTGGAGATGGCGAACAACTTTGTCGGAGACGACGAGTCGCGCCAGATCGTGGCGAAACTGCGCGGCATCTCGGTGCACAGCTACAAATTCTCCGCCCCGGGACTGTATGACCCGCGTGCGCTGGATGCGGTACGGGCGCAGTATCACGATCGCGGATGGAAGCATCTGGTAACGTCTCAATCGTATGTGGCCACGCCGAGCCAGGCGCGGACCGATGTGTGGGTTCGCTTCGAGCACGCCAACGTGGAAGGCATGGTGCTGCTGGTGGCGAATCAGACCAACCTGAACCTGGTGGCGATCAACGGCACGCTCAGCCCACTCGATCTGCTGCACCTGCGCGGAAAGTTCGGCATCCCGAAATTTTCAGGCGACGACTTAGTCGAGCAGAAGAACTAAAAGCATCCGCTCATTTGAGCTGATTCACCGCATCGAGTTCTCGGGTAACGATCGCGCGCGGCAGAGGAGCGTAGCCCAGCGACTCGCACTGCTTTTGGCCTGTGGTGAGCATCCAGTGTAGAAACGTGGCGATCGCGGCTTGCTTCTGGGAATCGTTTTGCTGTGCGGGCACAAGGAGCCAGGTAAAAGTGCTGATGGGATAGGCGTATTTTCCTGGCGCATTGAGAATGGAAAAACGAAAATCGCTATTTAGCAATGCGCTGGGTTCAGCTGCGGCGGCGGTGATACTGGCAAGATCGGCCTTGATAAATTGCCCGGCGGGATTGCGGACGGCCGCGTAGTTCAACTGATGCTGGATAGCGTAGATGAGTTCAACGTAACCAATAGCATAGAGAGTCTTGCTCACAAGCTGGGCTACCCCAGCGTTGCCGGCTGCACCGGTTCCAACCGGCCAGTTGACTCGAGGACCGGAACCGTACTGCGATTTCCATTCGGGACTTGCGAGCGAGAGATAGCTTGTCCAGACATGGGTCGTGCCGCTTCCGTCGGAGCGATGCGCGACGACGATCTCCGCGTCAGGCAGGCGGAGGCCGTGGTTCGACTGCCGGATGAGGGGATCGTTCCAGCGGCGGATGACGCCCGCGTAGATGCCCGCGAGCACTTGCGGAGTGAGATTCAAAGGGCGGTCGAGCCCGGAGAGGTTGTAGATGGGGACCACTCCACCGAGTACGGTAGGGAAATGCAGAATCCGGCCTTCGGATGACGGCGCGTCTTTCGCGAGAGGAATGTCGGACGCGGCGAAATCCACCTTGCCGGCTTCGAGCTGCTCAGTGCCCGCCTCGGAGCCGACCGCGTCATAGGTGATCGAAACGCCGGGCTGATCCTGTGCGAAGCTCTCAAACCACTTGAGGTAAAGCGGCGCGGGAAGGGTTGCGCCCGCGCCGTGCAGGGCCGCATGCACACCCGACACGGCGGCGGGACGGGCACCCGGGTTGGGAATACCGCTTCTGATCGCAGCAAGCAAGTGGGAAACCAGCTGATCGGCAAGATCGTCAGTGAAGCTTTCCTCGCGCAGTCGGTTCGGCGTGACCAAATATGACCAAAGCGTCCGACTGTCTTTGCCCGTCAGCTCCGCGGAGAGGTATCCCTGATAGTTGGTTGCGCGTGTGCTGTTGGAGCGTGGGTTTGCAGAGAAGGTGCCCGTGGCCCAGACGTTGGCCGTTAGGCGCAATATGGCGTCCGCCGATGTCGCATCGTTGACAACCTGAAGACGAGCCTTGCCGAGCTGCTGATCGATGCGGGTTCGGATTTCCGTGGTATTACTGCTGTCGGCGGAAAACTCTATCTGAATGGCGTGAATGCCGCTAAGACTTTGGGCGGTTCCACGGCCAGTACAGAAAAGCGGAAGCAAACCAAGCAGTATCCATGCGCTTGCTGGAAGACCAGGCAGCTTTCGACGACGCAGTGGAAGAGAATTAGAGACAGCAGACAGGAACGACGTCATGGCATTCACTAGACTGCAACAGAATTGACATGAATTGTATGAAAATGAGTCTACTGCCGTCGCGAACCAAGCGGCCGCCCCGGATTACGGACTTGGAGCATCGATGCCAGCACAGCCACCGCGCCTGAAAGATGTTCCGCGCAATTTGAAAGGCTACTTTCTCTGCCTGCTGAAGAAGGGCGAGAAATGGAATGAAACCGAAGGCTCGGCGGAGCTGATGCCGCAACATCTGGCCTTTTTACGACAGCAGATGGAGTCGCGGAGATTTGTGGTCGCCGGCCCGGTGCTGGGTGAAGGCGATGACCTGGTGGGCATCAGCGTGATTGAAGCAGCGAGCGCACAAGAGGCTCTGGAGCTGGCGAATGAGGATCCGGCGGTCAAAGCGGGTCGGCTGCGGATGGAGATCCGGCTCGTGTATCTGCCATCGCTGGACGGGGTGCGGGTGGAGTTTTGAGCGGTTGCGAGCCGACTTGAGAAACTAAACGGAAGCCTTGATCTCCATCTTTGCAGAACGCGGTGGAAATACGAGCAGCGTCACGGCAAGAGCGACAACGATTCCAAGTCCAACCTCAAGAAATCTTGCAATCGCGGCCTGGGCGGGCCCGCCATCGATTGTGACCAGGACGATGATGGAAAGCGTGACAGCGGCGAGCCGTCCCGCCTTTTCAAATGCCAAAGTGCCGCAAACAAAAATGCAGAGAGCTACCGACAGTCCATAGAGAAGGTAGTGGCCGTGCCAGGCGTACCAGGTGACCCAGCCCAGGAAGGCTCCGATGGCAGTGCCGATGATGCGGTCACGGCACGAAGCAAACGTAATAGTGTTGTCCGGGGCCATGACCACGATGGCCGAAACCGCGGCCCAGAAGCTGTGCTCCAGCCCGAAAAGGTTCCCCAGCCACACGCACAGCACTGCGGCAAGACCCGTTTTGAAAGCATCGATGGCCCGGTTGCCAAAGTTTTTCTGCTTCCACCAGCCTAAAAACCTCTTTCTCTGAGCCTCTGAGTTTGTGGACATATGCATCATCCCTTCAGGATCAAGCCCCGCTCACGACTCTATCGGAAACGTCAACATGTGGGCCATGAAGTCGCCGTTAGAAGGATCGATGCGCTTGGGATGTTGCGCTGCGTGGGGTTGCCCCTACTGCGGTGTTGCGCTACTGGGGGTTGGGGATTGGTTTTGCTGTTCCTCTCGCTGCAAGGCGTCCTTGAATACTTGCGCTTCTTTTGCTGTGGGTTCAGGGACGGCGATCGTGACCCCGTCCATGTCGCCGTCGACGTGCAGGGGTTTGGAGGCGGAGCCGTAGAGGTGCCGCGGGTGGCTATCGTATTGCGGAGGAGACGGGCTGCTGCCGGGCTGTTGCGGCATCAAGTCGTAGTCAACGTCGGCGGACATCGGGCTGGTGAGCAGGTACTCGCCTTCATAGATGAAGTTGAAAGTGAACTCGGGGCTATCCTCAGAGAGATTCACCGCACCTGCGAAGGAATGATCATCGGTGCGGTACAGATAGATCTGGCCCGCATTGATGACATGGCCGTCATGGGCAGAAACGATGTTGCCGGTAATGGTGTGCAGTTTGCTGAGCGGGATCCGAATGTCCTCGCCCGTGCATTCTTCAGCCAGCGTAGTGAAGGAGGCGGCGTCCTTGAGGCGCGGGGTACTGCCTGAGTAAATGGTCAAGGCATTGGACCCACCGCGGCTCGAAGTGCTTGTGCTGTGTGCGGATGTATACGTGATGGTCCTCATGAGATCGAGAGTTACCTGGACGATGTATTTCCTTGAGGGCAAGCCAGTGATCCGGTAGTTGCCGCGATCATCGGTCTTGACCTCAAATCGGAAGTTCGGAGCGGGTTTAAGTTGGGCCCATGTCTCTTTTCCGTTTTGAAGCAGCCTGGCGAGGAGGTTTACCTCGAGGCCGGCGGCCGCGCTCCCATCGTCGTAGCTGACGTTGCCGCTGACAGCGGCGCCGCGTTCCAGGGAGACGTCGACGCTGACGGGCTGACTAGCCTGGACCTCGATTCGCGGCATGGTCTTCAGGACAAGTTCCTTTGCGGCCTTCTGTGACTGACCCAGTGGCTGCCAATCTCCGTACACGGAGCGACCTTCTGCAAGTGAAAGCGCGAGGTAGGGCGAGATATAGCCGGGATATGAGGCGATGACGTAATAGGAACCGGCGGCCACGTGGCTGAAAGAGAAGCTACCATCGAAGTTCGTCTCCATGGCTATGCTGACTTCGCCGTCGGCCTGGCCCTGCCCATGGTCGGGCGGTGCATCCGCCAGCAGGGCGGTGACCGACTGGAGGGAGACCGTTGCTTTTCGGGCAGGAGCTTTCGTGTCGTTGAGGAAGACGCGGCCGGTTACGGTGCCGGTGGCGGCTGGCTTGTCGGTGGGGACATCCGAGTTTTTGTCGGTCGCAGGTTGCTGGGCGACGCCGGTGAGGGTGCACAGGAGGATGACGATCACCCATCGATGCTCAAGCCGCATGGCCGTGTCGACCTCACGGCGAGTATAGCGATGGCTTCGGATGATCGCTACGATTGATTTCAGCAGCCTAGATTAATTCGGCAATACGACCCGCGCGGCAAAAGCGTCCGCAGAGAACGGACGCTTTTCGTTCGTGGATGAAGCTAGATCGAGCTCATGTTGAGCAGGAACTCGGCGTTATTGCGGGTCTTGGACAGCTTGTCGACCAGCAGTTCCATGGCTTCGACCGGAGAGAGCGGGTTGAGAACCCTGCGCAGGACCCAGATACGGCTGAGCTCTTCCTTGCTGATAAGCAACTCTTCCTTACGGGTGCCGGAACGCTGGATATCGATGGCCGGGAAGACGCGCTTATCGACGAGCTTGCGGTCAAGGATGATTTCCATATTACCGGTACCCTTGAACTCTTCGAAGATGACTTCGTCCATGCGCGAACCGGTATCGACAAGCGCGGTCGCAATAATTGTCAAAGAGCCGCCCTCCTCGATGTTGCGGGCCGCGCCGAAGAAGCGCTTCGGACGCTGCAGTGCGTTCGAATCGACGCCGCCCGAGAGAACCTTTCCTGACGGTGGAACGATGGTGTTGTAGGCGCGCGCGAGTCGCGTAATGGAGTCAAGCAGGATGACGACGTCACGCTTGTGCTCGACGAGGCGCTTGGCCTTTTCGATGACCATCTCGGCCACCTGCACGTGGCGCGCGGCGGGCTCGTCGAAGGTGGAGCTGATGACTTCGCCCTTGACCGAGCGCTGCATGTCGGTGACTTCCTCGGGGCGCTCGTCGATGAGCAGGACGATGAGCACAACATCGGGATGGTTGGTGGTGACAGAGTTGGCGATGGACTGGAGCAGCATCGTCTTGCCGGTGCGCGGCGGAGCGACGATGAGGCCGCGCTGGCCGCGGCCGATGGGGGTGAGCAGATCCATGACGCGGCCGCTGAAGTTCTCGCGGACGGTCTCCATCTTGATGCGCTCCTGCGGATATAGCGGCGTGAGGTTATCGAAGAGGATCTTGTTGCGCGTCTCCTCGGGCGACTCGAAGTTGATGGCCTCAATTTTGACGAGCGCGAAATACTTTTCGCCTTCGTGCGGCGGGCGGACGTTGCCGCTGATGGTATCGCCGGTCTTGAGGTCGAACTTGCGGATCTGCGAAGGGGAAACGTAGATGTCGTCGGGGCCGGGCAGATAGTTGTAGTCGGGCGAGCGGAGGAAGCCATAGCCGTCGGGGAGAATTTCGAGGACGCCCTCGGCGAAGATGTGGCCCTCTTTTTCGCTCTGTGCCTGGAGAATCTTGAAGATAAGGTCTTGCTTACGGAGACCGCTCGCGCCCGGAATTTCCAGGGTGCGCGCAATGCGGCTAAGCTCCGTGATGTTTTTTTCTTTCAGTTCCGAGATGGTCATTTTTTACCTGCGGTGGGATGTGATTTCGGGGTGTTGCGAGGAAGGAGGCTACGGATGGAGAAGAGCTTCTAGGGAAGGAGTCTCTCAGGAACTTGTTTCTCAAGGATTTTGCGAGGGGGATTGGGGTGAAGCAGGGCCGCGCTTATGCTGCGCGGCGCTGCTGAATGGTGGACTGGTCGGACGCTTTAAGAGCATTTCCTACCGGACTGGCTTCGTGGAAGCGAACCAGAACGTCGTTCGTCGTGTCCTGCAAGCGAGTGTTAGGCTTGTGCAACTTACGGGTCGCCTTGGAGGCCAACTGGCACAATTGGTACCGGTTGGTTACGTGGGCAAGCGCCCCAAAAATCAAGTCAGATCGCATTTTCGTATCTCCTTCTATTCTGTCGGCTGTTTCCAATGAACCGCCCTCTGCGGCAACCAGCGTAGAGTCGGGCAGGAAGCGCCCGTTAGTTCCCTCGATCGGAGTTTCTGGATCGGCCTGTCAGTTTTTCTGTCTCATTAGACGCGTGAGGCAGTGTTGCCGGTCAACATTTTTATTTTGTAACGCGTCGCGACCGAGCTGACCCTGCGGTTCGCCACCCGTATTGCACAAAGTGCCTTTATTTTGAGTATCTTCACGCACTTAACCCATATCCAACAACTTCATCGACTCGCTCACCGCTGAGTCCTGAAGAACGCTGGCATGCTTGGATTAAGCTGTATCGTCTACCAGAACGCTGGCATGCTTGGATTAAGCTGTATCGTCTACCAGAACTGTAGACGGCCCAGCTGGCGGAAAAGTTACTTTGAAGGCCGCACTTGCACTCGGCACTGTCGAAGTTAAACCCGTTCTTCATTCGGGTCAACTATTTTTTTCATAGGAAGTTACCTTCGGAGATTCCAGGAATGGAAGCAGGCTCCAAAACGGAATATGCCGACTAACTATAGTATTTGTAGCGGGTTGGGCTTGTGGTCCTGGCACGGTCAATGCTTCGGAAAATCCCGCTTTCCATACTTTCCGTGGAAACGCTTCTCACCCTTGGCCAACTCTCCTATTGACAGAATCATAATTGTACTATTGTATTAGTACAAATGATTGTCCGAGTGCATCCCGCGTCCGGTGTTCCGCTGTACCTGCAGATTGAATCGCAGGTGAAGCATGCGATTGCGGCTGGAGCGGTTCGACGGGACGATCCGCTTCCTCCGGTAAGAAAGATGGCTGCGGAGCTGCGGGTGAATCCGAATACGGTGGCCCGCGCCTACCAGAATCTCGAACGCGATGGCGTAATCCGGACGGTGCCGGGGGGCGGGTGCTACGTGAACGGCGAGTCGCCGGGATTGATGCAGTCGGAGAAGATTCGTCGCCTAAAGCCGCTTGCACTCCAACTTGCGGTCGAGGCGAAGCAACTCGTGGTCGATCGTGAGGATGCCATTGCCTTGCTTGAAGAGTCATTTGCGGAACTAGGAGAGCAGCCATGAGCCTGGAGAAACGCTATGAGTGAACTGGTAGTGGAAACGCGGTCGCTGGTGAAGCGCTATGGCGGCTCCGGCCGGCAGTCAGTCGCAGCAGTCGATGGGTTGAATATGCGCGTCGAGCGCGGATCGATCTATGGGTTTCTGGGGAGGAACGGCGCCGGGAAAACAACGACCATTCGCGTGCTGGCTGGATTGGCGAAGGCTACAAGTGGTTCGGCGCGCGTTCTGGGCCTGGATGCAACACGGGATCCGATTGCGATTCTGGAACGCACGGGATTTGTGATCGACAAGATGCTGCTGCCTTCGATGCATGGCAATGATCTTGTTCGTTTTAATCGCGGATTCTTCCCGCGCTGGTCCGATGCGCTGGCGAAGCGGTATGCAGAGTCGTTGGAGATTCCGATGGATCGCAAGTTCAAAAAGCTGTCGCATGGGAACAAGACGAAGCTGTGCCTGCTGCTGGCCCTGGCTCAGAATCCCGAGCTGCTGGTTCTGGATGAGCCGACGGCAGGGCTCGATCCAGTGGTGACCGATCAGCTGCTGCGGGTGCTGGTGGAGGACTTCGCGAACGATGGGCGCACGCTTCTGATGTCGTCGCATCATTTGTCGGAGGTCGAGAAGATTGCGGACTGGGTGGGCATTATCGATAAAGGCAAGCTGCTGCTCGAAGCCCGGCTGGACGATATTCGCGCCAACTACCGGCGGGTTCGGGCGGTGGGAGAGCGGCTGCCTCAGGGTGGGCCGGAAGTCTTAACTATATCGGCTACAGAAGGCGTCGCTGAGTATGTGCTGAGCGCGGCCGCGGAGGGATTCGCCGCTGGGCTGCGCAGCAATGGAGCGACGATCCTGGACGTGCAGCCCATGAATCTGTCGGAGATATTCCTGGAACTGGTGGGGAGGGAGAATCATGTACCTGTGGAAGTATTGGCGTGAAAGCAGGATCGTCTTCGGCATCAGCATGCTTGGCATTGCTTTGCTTGCCTGGCTTGTTTTGAAGGGAGTCTGGCATATCGGGCTTGACCACGGCCACTCGGGAATGCCGGACCCGAGGGAGATTGCCAAGCTTCTCATGGCTTCCTTGTATCTGCAGGTGCCGGTGTCCGCCTTTCTAGCATGGGTGATGGGCAGCTTTGGGGTGGGACGCAGCCTGGGCGAGGACAGCGGCTCTTACCTGTTGACGCGCCCGCGTCGGAGGTACTGGTTTTTGTGGCGCGACTGGGGATTCGGTTTCCTTCAATTGGTTTTCGCCCTCATACTGGCGAACCTGCTGATTGGTTATCTCATTCATCGCTTATTGGGCGCCGCCGGCGGCCCGCTCAGCGGCTCTGTCATGCTGAGGGACGTGGTTTCGCCGGTTCCTCTCGCTGCCGTAATAGGGCTGAACTGCCTGGCCATGATAGCTTTCGCAGGACTCATCTTCGGCATCACTTACTTTTCAACGATCTCCCTGAAGCATGCCCGCGGCGTGATGCTGGGAGCAGGCATCGTTCTCGGCTATGTGATTCTGAGCGTGGTGGTACGCCATTATTGGCCGGCTATCGAGCTACCCAACCTGCTTATGCGGGTCTTCCAGACCTCGCCGGTTTCGAATGAGCCGGTGAATCTTTCGGAGCACATGGGTCCGAGCCTGGCGATGCGGGCTGCCGTGATGATGCTTTTCCCCGTGGGGGCGCAGTTGATTCTGGAGCGCGGCGAAATCTGAAGGGCAGCTAAGGAGCGAGCAGCTAAGAAGCGGGCAGTGATGAGACGGCTAGGGAGAACATTGCCTATCGTTAGTGTCGATGATTATTCTGCGAGGCAGCCGGATTGCAAGATGCGGGCTGAAGGAACTTCGCGGACAAGCCTCGGATGAAGCGCGCAGCCATTGGCGTTCGAATGCACTCGGGTTGGGGAGCGCTCGTGGCCGTCTCAAACAACGACGGCATCGTGGAGATCCTTGTACGGCGGCGTGTCGTTGTTACTATCGCCGATGCCCGCGGAGGGAATCAGCCCTATCATTTCGCGAAAACGCTGGAACTTTCGGAAGCGGAGAAGTTCCTTCTCGACAGCTCGGCGGCTTCAAGGCGCCTCGCTTTGGCGGCTGTCCGGGATCTGATCGGCGAATTGAGTGGTCAGTACATTGTCGTGGGAGCCGCTGTCCTGCTGGCTTCGGGTCGCGCGCTGCCGCCGCTGGCAAAGATCCTCGCGGCGCATCCCCTGATTCACGCGGCGGAAGGAGAGTTCTTTCGCGAAGCAATTTCGAAAGCGTGCGAGAGTCTGGACCTTCCTGTGACGGGGATCCGCGAACGTAACCTCGACGAGTATGTTCAGAGCGCGTTCGGCGAGGCGTCGACTGGGATGCAGCAACTGGTATCTACACTTGGCCATTCTCTCGGACCGCCCTGGACCACGGACCAGAAAATGGCCGCACTTGCGGCGTTGGTCGTTCTGGCAAACAAGCCGGCTGATTCGCGCTAACTCCAGTAGCTGCGGTCGAGGGTGCGGTACTGGATGGCTTCGGCAATGTGGGAGACGAGTTGTGGCTGGCGCAGAGATATAGCAGACATATGGGGAACAGCTTGTGCGGTCAGACTTCCAGGCCGATGGAGCGCATGAGCAGCAAAGCGTTGGTGGTCTGCACGATGCCCGGCGAGAGCTTGTAATCGAAATAAAGCTTGCCGTCTTCGAATCGGTCTGAGAAGTGAAAGTTGGCAGCAACCGGACCGATGCCCTCGGCAATCTCCGCCAGCGCAAGATCGTGGGTGGTGACAAGGCCAATGGCTCCACGGGCCAGGAGACTGCGCACGAACGATTCGGTTCCAATCCGGCGATCGTAAGAGTTGGTTCCGGAGAGCAGTTCGTCGAGCAGGAAGAGGACGGAGGCATTTGCTTTGCTCAGGTCGTCGATCTGCTTGAGCCGCGATATTTCGGCGTAGAAGCGTGAAAGTCCGCCCTGCAGGGAATCGAGAATACAAATGGACGCGGTGACCTGCAGGCTGGAGAGCGTCAACCGCCGCGCGCATACGGGTGCGCCGGCCTGCGCCAGGACCGCGTTGACGCCGATGCTGCGAATGAATGTACTCTTGCCCGCCATATTCGGGCCGCTGATGACAAGCAGCTGCAGATCGCGGCCTAGACTGAGGTCGTTGGGAATGGCCCTGTCGCGCGGAAGCAGGGGATGCGCGAGAGATTCGGCTTGGAACGACGGGCCATCTGCGAGGAATTGCGGGAAGGTGTCGGATGGATGCTCGTAAAGATAGACGGCGAAGGCGCTCAACGCTTCGGCTTCCCCGGTGACGGCGAGCCATTCGCGGATGGCCGCGCCGTGGCGTCCGCGCCACACATCGATGGCCAGGAGACAGTGCGTTGTGTAGAAGATGAACGGCTCCACGATCTGCACGAACCAATTGAGGCGCGAATCGAACCAGGCCAGCCGCTTGTCCAGGTTGGAGATTGCTTTTGAAGCCAGCGAACCGCTTTGAGCCAGTCGCGACTTGAGCTGCAGGAATTTCGGCGCTGCAGCGTCTTCCTTTTCTATGAGGTTCAGGAGGGCTGCAAGCAGGGCGAGGTCATGCTGCGCTCCATCGACGCCGGCCGCGGTGGCATTCAACCGCGAGCGAAGCGCGTAGCTGATTCCGAAATTGACTACGCTCATGAAAAAAGCGGCGGCGAGCCAATCCCACTTCCACCAGGCGACGAGACTGAGTACCCAAAAGGCAGTCAAGGCGAATGTGGCGATCCGGATCAGAGGCCTGTTGAGAGAAGTCTTGCCTTCGGCCCATGTAACCAACGATTCGGGATGAGCGCCAGCTCGAAGCTCTTCGCCCGCGAGCACGAGCCTTTCACGGAGATCGAGTTTGGGGGCGAGTTCCTGGACGGCCTGCTGGCGCTCGAGGATTTCATAAGTGTCCGCTGCAGTGTTGAGCCAGGCGGCGAGTGTGTCTTCGCCGGAACGGGTGCGCGCAGTGCAGAGCAATTGAAAGAGGCTGGCGGGACCGAAGATATCGAGGTCGCGTGCGTAGGGATGCGCGAAATCGAGGAAGCGCTCGCCAGTTTCTCCCGCTCCTGCCCAACGATTCTCGATGCGGCTGATACCGCGCTCGTAGTAGGCCCGCAACCGGGAGCAGTCGCGCAGATGACGCAAAACCCGCTCGTGCAGCACGGCAAGGACGACAAAGAGCAGGATCGGGATGAGCAGAAAGAGAATTTTCGTCGCGTGATACTTCACAAGCCAGATGGCCAGGAGGACAATGAACAGACCGAGGACGAGCTTGGTTGCGGCGAGGAGATTGTCACGCCTCTTATGCCGGGCTGTAGATTCTGCGATTGCGCTCAGACGGTGGGTGTACTCGGCATGCGGGGACTCACTCTGCACCCTGCCATTATCTCAGTATGCAACGCGCGCTATGGATAGACGATCTGGGCGTGTGTTAGCTCCAGTAACTACGGTCGAGTGTGCGGTACTGGATCGCTTCGGCGATGTGGGAGACGGTCAGCTGGGCCTGGCCTTCGAAGTCGGCGATGGTGCGGGCAACTTTCAGGATGCAGTCATGGACGCGCGCAGTGAGGCCCTGCTGCTGCATGGCGCGCTCCAGAAGTTTTTCGGCATCGGCTCCGAGTTCGCAGAAGGTTCGGATCTGGCGGGTGCTCATTTGCGCATTGGAGTAGATCTTTTCTTTCGCGCCTGAGAAGCGCTGTCGTTGAAGCTCGCGGGCTTTGAGCACACGGGCGGCTCCGCCGCGCAACTCTCGGTACTGGACGGCGGGCACCTCTATATGGATGTCGATACGATCGAGCAGCGGGCCGGACACTTTTGAAACATAGCGCTGGATGAGAGGCGGAGTGCAGTGGCACTCACGTGACTTATCGTTGAAATATCCGCAGGGACAACGGTAAGTTCATTGCTGAAGCTCCCCTGCTATCGAGCGAAAGTAATCGGCGCTCACAAGGAGATAGTCGCTCTCGCCCGAAGCCTGGCCGGGCGAGAGATTGGACATGCCGACAATCGTGAAGGGGAAATTGAGCGTCGGCTGCGTGGGCAGCGTAGTGACGCTGCCGGCGCTTTGGACGCCAGGGATGCGGAGGATCTGCTGCTGCGTGCTGTCGATGAAGCGCTGCAGGGCCGCCGGGTCGCTGTATTTTGCGTTCGGGAGGGTGGTCTCGAAGGTGGCGAGGTGATCGTGGTTAAATCCGGGATTGAGCCGCTCCAGGTTGATGAAACTCCGGAGGAGAAGACCGGCGGCGGCAAGGAGCATGAGAGAGAGCGCGGTTTCGACAACGATGAGAGCGGACGAAAGGCGCCTTCGGTTTCGACGCGTCGTTACACGGCGCGAGAGACTCGCGGGGCGGCTACTCCCGGCTTCGCTGCGGGTGATGCGCAGCGCGGGCAGTACTCCGAAGAGAAGCCCGGCGCACAGGGAAATAGAGACGGCGAAGAGAAAAATATGCCAGTTGGGAGCGTCAGAGCCGAAGCGACCAATCGTGACAGGGGCGGCGATTAGAAGAAGGCGGTCACAAAACCAGGCGACGGCAACGCCGGCGATGCCGCCCGCGAGGGCAAGAACCAGGTTTTCTGTGAGCAACTGGCGAAGGAGACGGAGGCGGCTGGCTCCGAGGGAGGCACGGACGGCGATCTCCGCCGCGCGATCGCTGAGTCGAGCCAGGAGGAGATTGGCAACATTCACACAGGCAATCAGAAGAACAAGACCCACAGCCGCCGAAAAGAGCAGCAGTGCCGGACGCACGTCTTCTGTGACACGCTGTTGCAGGGGCAGGAGGGCGACAGAGCCGTTGAGCGGGAACGCCGCAGGCAGTCCCCGGCCAATTGCCGGGTGAGTGCTGTTATCTGTGCAGCGGCCTGGTCACGAGCGACACCGTGTTTCAGGCGGGCGATACATTCCAGTGCCCCGCTGGGGTCACCTCTGGCGGAAGGCATGTGGAGCGGTGTCCAGAGTTCTATGGCTCCCATCGTGGGCTGAACGGCCAGGAATCGGAAGCCCGGAGGCAGTATGCCGATGACAGTAGCTGGCTGACCATCGATTGCTATCGTTTTGCCGACAATGGCGGGATCCCTGTTGTAGCGGCGGTGCCAGAGGGAATCTGTTAGGAGGACGACATCCGCTGCACCGCGGCGATCATCGTCCGGTGAGAAGTTGCGGCCCAACTGAGGCTCGATGCCGAGGACGCGGAAAAGTCAGCGCTGACTCGCAGCCCGGGAACGCGCTCGGCATGGTCGCGCTGTGCGAGGTTGAACCCGACGGGCAGCACGGAGTACGCGGCGATGGACTGCAGTATATCGCTCTGTCGGCTCCAAGCGAGGAAGAGCGGAATGGAGGCGGAATAACTGGACGACTCGGGTGTGACCTTTTCGAGTTGAACGATGCGATCAGGCTCGGGATAGGCGAGCGGCCGCAAAAGAACCGTGTCGATGATGGCGAAGATCGCTAGATTCGCGCCAATACCAATCGCAAGAGTGAGAACTGCAGCGATGGCAAAACCTGGAGAACGCCAGAGTTGCCGCACACCATAGCGAAGGTCCTGCAGAAAGTTTCGACTGCGACTATGCCCCAGGCCTCACGAGTCTGTTCTTTGATCAGTGCCGCACTACCGAATGCGCGGCGCGCCGCCTAGGGCGCCTCTTCGATCGGCACATCGCGCTCGCAATGTTCTTCTTCTTCCAGTTCAAGGTCCGACTGCAACTCACCTTCGAGATCCGCATCCCGTTTCCTGATCTGCCACCATCGCACCATCGATACTCTCCTGATGCAGCCGCCGCTGCCGAATCCTAACCTTTATCATTCAGTTCGCAATGCCCACATCGGATCGGTACGCATGGCGCGGGATGCCGGAAGAAGACAAGCAGCCACCGCAACCAGCAGCAATCCCACGGAAACGCAAAACAGCGTGAGCGGATCGATTTGGCCCACGCCGTACAGCAGATGAGAAAAGCTCGGGAGCAAGCGCACGAGAGCAATCGCCGCCAGAACGCCGAAGCCCAAACCTGCACCCGCCATGCCAATACCCTGGCCCACGATCATGCGGAAGACCCGGCTCCTGTCCGCGCCAAGAGCCATGCGAATCCCGATCTCCTGCGTGCGTCGCATGACCGAATAGGACACGACTCCATAGATGCCGACTGAGGACAACAGCAATGCCAGCCCAGCGAAGACGCCGAGAAGCAAAATAGCAATGTTCCGTGTGGCCATCGACTCAGACACGACCTCATCGATCGTTTTGACTTCATAAACCGGTTGATCGGGCCCAGACGTAAAGACGACATTCCGGATCGCAGGCATCAACTCTCCAGGGGGTAACGCCGAGCGAACAATCACGGTGAGAGTGCGAAAGAAGTCGGTAACCATCGAGTCCGGCAGCTGATACGCGGGGATATAGATCTGCTGCGGAAGATAGGTGCCAGGATCGTCCAGGCCCCAGTTGTGCACGTGTCCCACTACACCCACGATGCGGGCCGCTCCCCAATGCGCGACCGTCAGCGTCTGCCCAACCGGATTCTGATTGGGGAAGAACCTGTTTGCAAGCACGCTGTCAATCACCACAACCTTGTCGGTGCCGATCCGATCCCCGGGGGTGAAAAACCTGCCTTGCAGCAAGGGAAGCCCCATCGTCTTCGGATAGTCGGGGCCCGTCCAGAAGTAGAGCGCATGAGGCGCTTCCTGCAGTGTGGCCGGCTGCCTGGTGCCGATCCAGAAAGGACCGCCATTATCACCTCCGGAGAGAAGAACGATGTTGGTGAGATCGGCTGCTTCCACTCCCGGCACCTCACGAATACGCGCAAGCAATTGTTGATAGGCCGTGCGCGTTCGATCTGGGGTATTCGTAAATGATGGGGACAAACCAACTCGGAACGAAATCACGTGCCGCATATTGAAGCCGGGATTTACATGCCAGAGATTACGGACGCTGCGCAGGAGTAGCCCTGCTCCCGTCATCAGGACGAGAGTCAGCGCGAACTGCACCACGACCAGGCGCCCGAGCAGACGATGACGGCCGGTTGTCGTTCCCCGCGAAGCGCTTTGCAGTGCGCCCTGTACATCGGTGCTCGCGCACCGCAGCGCGGGAGCCAGCCCAAAGAGAATCCCAACAGCAATCGAAGCTCCCCCCGTGAACAGGAGAACTGGTATGTGAAGCCCGATATTTCCCGTCCGCGGCAGAGAATGTGGCAGCACTGCAAGCAGCGCGTGTAAACCGAAGCCGGCGAGCAGGACACCCAATGCCCCGCCGGCCACCGAGAGCACAACGCTTTCGGTCAGCAACTGCCGCACCATCCGCCCGCGGCTGGCGCCAAGCGCCGCGCGAACGCCAAATTCACGGGCCCGTGCAGTGGAGCGCGCCAGCAGCAGGTTGGCGAGATTGGCGCACGCGATCAGCAGGACCAGGCCGACAGCTCCAAACAGCAACACGATCGTTCCCCTCACATCGCCGAGGATTTCCTGCAGCAGCGACGTCGCCGTAACAGCGATGCTGCGGTTGGCATCGGGATACTGACGGTCGAGCTCCTGCTGAATCGTGTTTACCTCGGCTTCGGCCTGATCCTTCGTCACGCCCAATTTGAGGCGCGCCAGCACCGCCAATGCCTCCACTGAGCGGTCAGTAAGTATGAGGGGCAGGTTGGGACGCAGAGGTGTGATAACGTCCGCATCGGCCAGGAAATGGAACTCAGGCGGAAGCACACCGATGACAGTGAAGCTCTTCCCATCCAGGTCAACAGATCGCCCGACCAACCGCGGGTCTGACGCAAACCGCTCTCTCCAGAGCCGATCACTTATCAGGACCACAGGCGCAGCGTTCGCCTGGTCCTCCGATGCTGCAAAATCCCGTCCGGCGGCTGGCTGCACGCCCAGCGTTCTCAAAAAGCCGTAAGACGCCCGGATGCCCATCAGGTGCTCGGCCCTTCCAGGGGCAGTCAGATCGAAGTTGTGAAATGCCAACGCGGACATGGAATCAAACGAACGTGTGCTCTTTTCCCAGTCCTCGAAGTTAGGGTAAGAAACATCAAGTTGAGGAACGCTAGGCCGTTTCTCCCAGAGGAACATGAGGCGATTGGCCTCCGGGAACGGCAGCGGAGCTAGAATCACTCCCTGAACGACGCTGAACATGGCGGTGTTTGCGCCGATGCCCAGCGCGAGAGTGATGAGACATACGGACGCGAAACCAGGTGATCTCCGCAACTGCCGGAGCGCGTAGCGCAGGTCTTGCCACAGCCGTTCTAGCGGCGCCCATCCCCACACCTCATGCGTCTGCTCTTTGATCAAAACAGTGTTGCCCAAAGCACGACGCGCCGCATACCGTGACTCCTCCGACGGCAATCCGCGCTCTCGCTGCTCCTCCTCTTCCAATTCCAGATCAGCGCGCAGCTCTCTTTCTAGGTCTGCATCGCGCCCTCTGATCTGCCACCATCGCATTTCAACCCTCCTCGGCGGCGGGCCACATTACGCGTGCGACTGCTTCCATCATCTGCTTCCACTGCGACTCTTCGACCATAAGTTGTTTCCTGCCCTTCTCCGTCAGTCGGTAGTATTTGAACTCCCGATTGCGGTCGGGAGCAGTTTCCCATTTGGCACTCACCCATCCTCGTTGTTCCAGGCGGTGCAGCGCTGGATAGAGCGAACCGTGCTGCATCTGCAGAAAATCGTTCGTGGTCCGCTGAATATACTTGCCGATCTGATGTCCATGCGCGGGGCCGTAGAGAAGCGTCCGCAGGATGAGCATATCCAGGGTGCCCTGGAGAACTGCCATACTCTGCTTCGATTGCTTTTCGGTGGGAGCCATTCAAGCCTCAACAGAAGGCGATGGTAGACACCCGACTATCAATTGTCAAGGACACGATTCGAAGAAGCTTTTGGAATGACAACTTCAGACTAACGGGTTTCCAAACCGAGAATCCTGGAAACACGCTTCAGAGATTTGGCGTCAAAGTACGAAGATTCGCAATCCGAGCGAGTTTCAGGCAAAAAAAACGAACTAGCCGGTGAAATTAAGCTTTGCCATGAGACCAAGCGGGTCTGCGAGCCTTAGCTTTTAACCATCAGGCAAAATCTGGAAATACTTACGGGGAGGGATATATCTATGGTGCGAGACATTCAACTCGCCTTTCGTCTGTTGTGGCGAACTCCTGCTCCGACGGCGATCGCCGTCTTGTCGATCGCATTGAGCGTAGGAGCAACCGCGGTGGTCTTCACGGCAGTCAGGGCCGTGCTCATTACACCTTTGCCATACACTCGCCCCTCCCAACTTGTGCAGATCAGAGCTGAGTTCCCCAAGTTTGGGCCATCGCATTCCGACTGGGCCCTCTGGAACGACGCTCAGGAGATGGCTCGACGAACCCGCACGCTTGCTTCGGTCGCGGTTTACCGCAATGAGATGTTTAATCTTGCAGGCGATACTTCCACTCCTCCCGAAGCGCTATACGGCCTGCGCGTAACAGCAAATCTATTTCCCACCCTCGGCGTCACTCCGATGCTGGGACGCAACATTCTCCCCGATGAAGATCAACTGGGCCATGCAAACGAGATGATCCTCAGCTATGGTCTCTGGGTTCGGCGATTCAATTCAGACCGAGGAATTATTGGGCACAGTGTCACAATTGGTGGCCTGAGCTGCCTCATTATCGGTGTCATGCCCCCAGACTTTGACTTTCCTTTGCGTCGAGGGGCAGTTCACACTCCATCGCCTTACGTTGACTTCTGGGCGCCGTTTCGAAGCGGTAAACCTGTCGCCCCGACAGCGGCACTGGGAGTGGTAGCCAGGCTCCGGCCAGGAGTTTCGCTAGCCGAAGCTCAGCAAGACCTCGCAACCATTAGCGCTGACCTTAATCGTGAATTTCTCGCAACAAATCGGGATCACATCCTCCGTATGGGACTTCTGCGCGAGCGAATGCTGGGAAATGCCAAGGATGCTCTGTGGATCTTGATGGCAGCAGCCGTGATGTTTCTCCTCATCGGTTGTGCCAACGTGGCGAACCTTCTGCTGGCGCGTGGGCTGGTCCGCCATCGGGAAATTACTGTTCGAATGGCCTTGGGTGCGAGCAGATCACGCGTTGTTCGGCAACTGCTGACTGAGAGCTGTGTGCTGGCGGTGCTCGGGGGAATGGGAGGCTACGTTCTTACGGTCGTTGCCTGGAGAGCTTTGTCGAGCATCGTGCCGGTGAACGTTCCTCGCTTGGGTGCAGCACATGCCGATTGGAGGGTTCTTGTTTTCTCGCTCGCCATTGCCCTCGCTAACGGTGTTTTGTTCGGGATGATTCCCGCTTACAGGGCAGCGTGGACGCGAGCGAATGCGAACCAAGACCTGCGCTCGCACACCGGAATGGCTGGCAGGAGAGACCGGATTCGCGGCGCTCTGGTCGCCGTTGAAGTCGCCTTGGCGTTGGCTCTGGTTGTGGTTGGAGGACAGCTACTCGCAAGTTTTGTCGCACTACTCCGAACCGACCCCGGCTTCGATGCGAAGCGCGTCACAGCCTTCGTCGTGCTTCCGGACGCTGTGCGATACCGGACTCCTGAAAAGTGGGAAGCGTTCTACCGCCGGGTTTTGGATTCGGTTCGCGTGCTTCCAGGTGTCGACAGCGCGGGAACGGACGATGCTCTGCCGTTTAGCGGCGAGAATACCGGTGGACTGGTCGGCAAAAGCGCAGGCGGAGCACCGGAAAGCGGCCAGATACCTGCGGAGATCGACGTAGTGAGTGCGGGCTACCTACAGACCATGGGGATTCGGTTACTGCAGGGGCGATGGATGAACGAAGAAGACATGAACAACTCCAGCGACGCCGCTATCGTGAGTGACCTCGTTGCCAAACGTCTCTGGCCAGGTGAGAGTGCGATTGGCAAGCCCGTCTGCGTCTTCTGCTCCCCCGAACAACCGAATAACTGGAAACGGGTCGTCGGTGTCGTATCCAGCAGCCGGCATGCGTCGATGGATGGGCCGCAGCAACAGGCAAGCGTCTATCTTGCCGCCGACGCTTTGCAAAAGGCCGTATTTCTGGTGGTGCGCAGCGACCGGCCTGACATCGATCTCCAAAAAGCGATCCGCCATGTCATCGCCGGCATCGATCCAAACCAGCCGGTCTTCTTCAGCGCCAATATGCAAACCCTCATCGATGACTCTCTCGCCGACCGGCGGTTCATGATGCTCCTCCTGGCTCTTACCGGTTGCCTAGCGCTGGCCATGGCGGCCGCTGGCGTTTACGGGGTAGCCACGTACGTTACCTCGCGCCGGACACAGGAAATCGGGATTCGTATTGCGCTGGGAGCCACGCGCGGCAGTGTTGAAGCGTTGGTCTTCCGCCAGGGCTTTCTCACAGCCATGATTGGGCTGGCGTTTGGGCTCGGAATAACGCTCGCTCTGATGGGGATTCTGCACGGGATGCTTCCGGGACTCGAATCTGGAAAATCCGGCGGCGTCTGGATCGAGGTCGCGCTTGTCGCTCTAACTGCGGCGCTTGGCTGTTGGCTTCCAGCTCGGCGTGCAGCGAAGATTGACCCGATGCTGGCTCTCCGACAGGAATGACTCGTGGGCGATTTAAAATCGAAGCTTTTTCAGCGATGTATGCGATTTTCTTAGGTAGTCCAAGGTTGACTATCGCGAACAGCCGAAAGCGCGTTTCCAGAACCACTACGCCAAGGGACGTTAATCAGGCGCGATATCGATCTCTTCCTCTTCGAATCTCATGCGAGTGGCGCTATTCGGAAGTCCTATAAAAAGCAGTTGATCGCGCCTTGGGCGCAGTCGCTGGTGGCAGAAACTTGTCGCGGCGCGGCAGTGCTTGAGAGACTTGGCGAGGATTCGGTTCGGCGAGCTAAGGCCGACTTTC
>Ga0210386_10000480_pt1 | contig 36614 bp, 29 predicted proteins | sample IncBWH32OmetaG_FD_160091 | JGI IMG/M metagenome (GOLD analysis project Ga0210386, IMG submission 160091) | Forest soil microbial communities from Barre Woods Harvard Forest LTER site, Petersham, Massachusetts, United States - Inc-BW-H-32-O ...
TGGTCTGCAGACATCATGCGCGCATTCGTCACCGGCGCTACCGGGCTGCTCGGAAGCAACCTGGTTAACGCGCTGCTCGAGCACGGGCACGAGGTGCGCGGGCTGGTTCGCTCGCCTGAGAAAGCGCAGCCGATCTTTCCGGATGGCAAGATCGATCTGGTGACGGGCAACGTGCGCGACGTCGCCACTTTCGCCGAGGCCCTGGCCGGCTGTGACGCTCTGTTTCACACTGCCGCGTACTTCCGCGAGTACTATCAGCCGGGTGATCACAAGGCGATGCTCGAAAAGATCAACGTGCAAGGTACGATCGACCTGTTAATTGCAGCCGAAAAGCGCGGCGTGAAAAAAGCGGTTCATATCAGCTCCGCAGGTGTGATCGGGAGGAAGCCGGATGGCGGTCCGGGTGACGAGACCACGCCGCCGGACGAGCACGCCAGTTCCAATCTCTATTTCGCCAGTAAGATTCAAGGCGAGTTGGCTATCAGCCGGTTCCTCAAAGAACGCTCGCTGCCGGTAACGATGGTACTTCCTTCGTGGATGTGGGGCCCAGGCGATTGGGCGCCGACCGGGTCCGGTAAGCTGCTGCTCGATTTTATGAAGCAGAAACTCCCTGGCGTCATGGATGGGGGCTCTTCCATGGTCGATGTCCGCGATGTCGCGCAAGCCACGATCAGCGCCGCGCACCTCGGCAAATCAGGCGAACGCTATATCGTAAGCGGTGCGTACCACGATTTCGCCGATGTTCTTGCCACGTTGGAACGAGTGACCGGCGTGGCCGCACCCAAGCGCAAGATACCGTACGCGCTGTCGCTAGTAGTCGGGGCCGGCGCCGAAACGTGGGCGCGCTTCACCGGCGGTACGGCACTCGTTACTCTGGCGGGCGTTCGCACTCTGCACGCCAAGAACGCCGTCCGGTCGGATAAAGCGATCAGCGAACTATCGGCGACGTTTCGCCCGTTTGAAGAGACCGTGCGCGACGAAGTGGAGTGGTTCCGCAGCCATCACTACCTATGAAGAGAGAAGCCATACTGGAAGCCATCATCGAGATCGGCATCGTGCCGGTAGTTCGGACCGAGAGCGAGGAAGGTGCAATCCGGGCCATCGAAGCCATCTACCGAGGCGGCATCCGCGCGGCCGAGATCACCATGACAGTACCGCGGGCGCTTCGCGCGCTCGAGAAGGTGGCCGACAAATTCGGAGATCAGATCGTACTCGGCGCCGGCACGGTGTTGGATCCGGAGACTGCGCGCGCCTGCATGCTGGCCGGGGCGGAATTCCTGGTGTCGCCGAGCTTGAACCTTGCGACCATTGAAATGGCCAAGCGCTACTCCAAAGTCATCACCCCGGGCGCGCTCACTCCCAGTGAAGTGCTGGCCGCCTGGCAGGCGGGCGGCGATATCATCAAGATTTTTCCATGCAGCGCGGTCGGTGGAGCGAAATACATCAAAGCGCTACGAGCGCCGTTCCCTCAAATCGAAATGATTCCCACGGGCGGCGTAAGTCTTGAAACCGTGGGCGACTTCCTGAAAGCCGGAGCATGCGCGGTCGCGGTGGGTGCTGAGTTGATCGATTCGGCCAACATCCGGGATGGACATTTCGGAGTATTCGAAGAGCGAGCCAAGCGCTTTCTGGTGGCAATCGCGAAGGCGCGCAGCGAAATGAAATCAAGCTTAGGATCAAGCTGAAAAGAGCCGGTCGAAAATCTCGCGCGTGCGGTTTTGGATTTTGGACAGCTCAATCTTGAGCGGCTGATGATTCAGGTGCTCAGGCGTCCAGCGATGGACCAGTTCGGTCAGGACTTCCAACTGCGATTCGGAGTTCGGCAAACTACCCTCGGTGTGACCGGAATAGACGCGCAGTCCATGATCGACGGCGCGATAAAACGTGGCGGCATCGCGAAGAAACTCGGCATCCGCGCGCTCCAGGTGACCCATGGCTTCGATGATGTTGATGCGCTCCGGCGTGTTCAGCACTTTGAAGAAAATTCCGGCGCCTTTGAGGCGCAGATAGAGCAGCAGGAAATCGATATCGTAGAAGCCGCCGAGGCCGGCTTTCAGAGGATGCCCGGCGCCTTGTTCTTTTTCCAGGCGCATGCGCATCTGGCGGAGGTCGCGCTTGGAGCGGCCGCTCTGTCCATAGCGGCGCCAGTCCACTTGTTGCAAATCGTTCAAGAACTTGGTGGCATGCTCGGTATCGCCGGTAATCGCGCGCGATTTCATATAAGCGATGCCTTCCCACGCTTCCGCACTTTTGGCGAAATAATCCTTATACGATGCCTCCGACTGTACCAGCGCACCGGCGCTTCCGTTGGGACGAAGCCGCGTGTCGACGCTGAACATCAGACCGGTGCCGGTGTAGGCGGTGATGAGGTCGATCATCCGGCCAGCCACGCGCGTCCAAAACACTTGTTCATCCAGATCCTCATCCGGGAGGACGAACACCAGGTCGGCATCGGAAGCCAAGTCGAACTCGCGCATTCCGAGCCGGCCCAGCGCGACCACCAGAAGCTGATTGCGTAGGTGGTAGCCGGGCTTCGAAGGAGGATGGGATCGAGCAACCTGCTGGAGCGCCATGCGGTAAGAGGCGGCGATGGCCGCGTCGGCCAAATCCGAAGTGCTCTGCAAGGTTTCAAAGACGGGAATCCGCAAGCAGATGCTGGCAGTCTGGATTCGAAACATCTCACGGCGGAAAAAGCGGCGCAGCTCGGAAATATCGTCGTAATGAGCGGCTTCAGCCATGGAACCGGTGCCGATTTCCGGCAGGCGGCTGAGCTCTTCCATCAGCTCCGGCGCCCGGATCAGCTCCTCGGCAAAGTACGGGCTGCGCTCAAAAATGTCGAGCGTCTGTGCCCCCACGGTGGCGTTCGAATCGAGCAGCGCGATCCATTTCGGATCTTGCGCAATCTTTTCGAGAAAATGCTCGAACGCTCCCACGCCGCGCCGCAACCCGATGCGTGCCAGGGTGTTGGCCAACTCCGGCGCGCGCTGATCCAAGAAGCGGACCAGGTTGCTGGACTCAGGTTGCTCGGGCTCAGGTCCGTCCACCTCCGCCGGAGAAGGCGGAGGCATGGTGTAGTAGCTGGGGCGATGCGCGTGGATGACGCGCTCGTAGATTTCCTGCACCGCCTCCAGATGCGCGTTCAGCTCGTGCAGCAGCTTTTCTCCGGAAGGAGCGCTGCCGAGCTGTGTCGACGGCATTTTCCGAGCCAGCAGATCAAGTTCCCGAGGGGCGGTGGGCAAGGTGTGGGTCTGGCGATCATCGCCGAATTGGAGCCGATGTTCGAGGTTGCGCAGAAAACGATAGGCTGAAACGAGCCGCCCAAACTCGGCGGCGGAAAGCAGGTCCTTGTCGGCCAGCCGGCCGAGCGCGAGCATCGTTCCACCGTGCCGCACCCAGGGCACGCGCCCCCCGTGCAATCGCTGGAGGCACTGCACGAGAAATTCGATATCCCGAATTCCACCGGGCGCCAGCTTCACATCCAGCGCCGATTTCCCCAGCCGGCGGCGATTCAATTTCTCACTGATTCGCTCGCGCGTGACGGAAACCGCTTCAATGGCGGAGAAGTCGAGGGTGGTCGAGTAAATCAGCGGCTCAACCGATTCCAGCAACTCCCGGCCGGTTTCCACGTCGCCCGCCGCGACCCGCGCCTTGATGAGCATCTGCAATTCCCAATCGCGCGCGCGGCTCTGATAGTAGGTCTTCGCGCCGTCGAGTGAAATGCAAACCTCGCCCAAACTGCCGTCCGGGCGCAGGCGCAGGTCGACTCGGTAGCACATTCCTTCGGCAGTGTAAGTGGAAAGCAATTCGGTGTACTGGTTCGCGACTTTCTTATAAAATTCTTTGTTCGAAATAGGGTGATCGCCGTCGGTCTCGCCGTTGGCGCTGTAGACGAACATCAGATCGATGTCGGAGCTGTAATTCAGCTCGCGGCCGCCCAGCTTTCCCAATGCGATTACCGACATTCCACATTCGCGCGTCTGGCCGTTGGCATCGACGAAACGCGGCGCGCCGTGGCGGGCAACAAGATCGGCGCGAATGCGTTTGTAGCTGACATCCAGGATCGCGTCGGCGAGATTGGATAATTCTTCGGTGATCTCCGGGAGGCTCGCGAAACCCCGCGCGTCGCGAAGAAGAATGCGCAGGATCTGCTGGCGCCGAAACAGCGCCAGCGACAACGCTACCGATTTCCCGGCCGACGGCGGCCCGAGAAAAGAATCCAGGCGTCGATTGTACTCCTCAGCTGATAGCGCGCGATCGATATCGGAAAGCTGCTGGAGCCATTCGGGATTCTGCAGGATCTCGTCGGCCAGGAAGCGGCTGTGGGAAAAAACCGCGATCAGGTTTTGCAGCCCCGACTGCGACCGGGCGAGTGCGTCGAAAGCCTCCGGCTTCTGCTGCTTCAGACTGACGAGATAATGGACAGCGGCATCGGGGTCGGCAGTCGAGGCCAGCAGCACCTCGATTGTGTTCTGAAATGCGGAGGCAAGGCCGCTTTCCAACGCGGCCATCTCGTCTTGCGCCCGCCTGAGCTGGCGGAACGGGATGGTTTCGAGCAGACTGGACATGAGCTGCTAGACGACTTGGTCTACCAGCTCAATTATATCCCGCGGGCGAAGCGTTCCCGTTTTGAGGACCCGCGCATAAAATCCGCTGAGACCCCAACGCAGCGTGGACGGATCACCGGAGTTCACTTGCGCATCGTAAATGGCTTGCTTGAGGGCGGGGCCGTAGACGTCGAGAGCGGTACACGGGCCGCGGAGCTTGGTCAATTCCACGAAGACTTCGCCCACTCGATAGCGCTGGCCGACCCGCATCTGGCAGCGGTCGAGTCCAGCGATGGTCAGGTTTTCGCCGAGCGCGCCGTAGAAAAGCGGAAAGCCTTGTGCGATCAGCTCTGCGATGCCTTCGGAAGTGATCAGGAGCAAAGCTCGACTCGGGCCGCCATGAATGTCGGGGTGGGCCCAGCGGTCGCCGAGGATGCCTTCAGCGGTGACGGTGGCTTCGGCAATGGGGCGCTTGGGGATGCCGCCGGGAGAGATGTTGATTTGGATGATGGAGCCGGTCATTGACGAAGGCAGTTTCTGGTTTCTAGTTGCTCCTCTTAGTCGGGTTACGAGTCTTTATCTTCGTCGGTCGGCGCCAGCGCGGGAACAGGTGTATCGGGAGTCAGTGGCGGCCTGCGCTTGTGCCACTCGGTGGCACGCTCGTACGCGGCTGCCAGCGCCAGTACTCTGCCTTCCGAGAAACGCGGACCGGCGATCATCAGGCCGACCGGAAGGCCGCCGGCCGTAAAACCGCAAGGGACCGTGATCGCGGGGATTCCATAGACGTCGAACTGTCCGGTGTTCTCCAGCTCCGGATTCCGGATCTTGTCGGATTCTTCACGCTTGATGGCGGCATCGATTTTGCGTGGCGTGCGGCGGCGCGTGGGTAGGACAACCAGATCAAAATCGGTGAAGGCGTCGTCGATGGTGCGGCGAAGCAGCTCCAGCTTCCAGCGGGCACGGATGTACTCGGCGGCCTTCAGGTTTGCACCATTCTGCAGTGCTCTCCGGGTAGGGATTTGATACCGGCCGGGACCGTGCGCAAAAAACTCTTCGTGATAAGCGAAACTCTCGCCATTCAGATTGATGTCGCGCGTAGATGGCAGCGTGACATCCTTGACACCTTTCGTCATTTTCGCGACCACGCCGATGGCGTCTTCAACGGCCTTTTCGACGTCGGCATCGAGCAGATCAAAGAACGGAGCGCGTGGGATTCCCAGTCTCAAGCCGGAGATCGGCTGCTTCATGGCGGCCACGTAGTCTTCTTTAGGATGCTCGACGCTGGCGATGTCGAGCTTGTCGTAGCCGGCGAGCACGTTCAACATCAGGGCGGCGTCTTCGGTGGTGCGGACGATCGGTCCGCAATGATCGAGCGAGAGGGTGAGCGGGATAATCCCGCGAATGGAGACCAGCCCATAGGTCGGTTTCAGTCCGACCACGCCGCAGAATGACGAGGGGGTGCGGATGGAGCCGCCGGTATCGGTGCCAAGCGCGCCGAAGCACAAGTCCGCCGCGACGGCCGCAGCCGATCCACCCGAGGAGCCACCGGGATTGCGATCGAGCGCCCAGGGATTGCGGACCGGTCCGTAATAGCTGGTGGCGGAGGTGCCACCCATGGCGAACTCGTGCAAATTGGTCTTGCCGACCAAGACCGCTCCGGCTTCCTTCAAGCGGCGCGTGACCTCGGCATCGTGTTCGGGGACTCGCTCATCGAAGACCGCGCTGGCCGCCGTGGTGCGGATCCCGGCCGTGTCGATGTTGTCCTTCAAAGCGATCGGGATACCATGCAGCGAGCTGCGAAATCGTCCGGCGCGCTGTTCGGCTTCCATCTCACGCGCCTGCGCCAGGGCCTGCTCACGCAGCACGGTGATAAAGGCGTTGAGCTTCGGATTATAGGTTTGGATGCGCGCGAGACAAGCTTCGGTCAGTTGCGTGGGAGTTATAGTGCGGGCCCGGATGCGCGCGGACGCCTCGGCCAGGCTCAGGCGCGAGAGGTCCTCCGAGGAATCGGCCAAGGCGGCGACGGCGCCAATAACGGACAGGGTGAAGCCGCGGCGAGAGAGGTCGTGCATAGAGCTAAGATACCCCGATTTAGTGAACGGGCATAGTAATCTTCGGCGTTAGCTGGTCCACCCGGCGGAGCGATGGGAACAGCCGCGACCATAGTAAAACGATGGCGATGGTTCCCAGTCCACCGAGTACCACCGCGGGCACGGTTCCAAACCATTGCGCCGTGATACCAGACTCGAATTGACCGAGTTCGTTGGATGCGCCGATGAAAATCCAGTTGACCGCGCTGACCCGGCCGCGCATGTTATCAGGAGTGGCGAGTTGCACCAGTGTCTGACGGATAAAGACGCTGACCATATCGAATCCGCCAATCAGCGCCAGTGAGAGGAGCGACAGCGCGAGGTTGCGCGACAGCCCAAAGACCACCGTGCAGGCTCCAAAGCCAAAGACGCAAGAGAGCATCGTAAGACCCACGCGACGGCGCAGTGGAAGATGGGCCAAGGCGATGGCCATGACTACTGCTCCAGCGCCGGGCGCACTGCGCAGGAGTCCCAGACCATACGCGCCGGTCTTCAGAATGTCGCTCGCGTAGACGGGCAGCAATGCAACGGCGCCGCCGAGCAGCACGGCGAAAAGGTCGAGCGAGATGCTGCCGAGGATCAATTTGTTATTCCAGATATAGCGGAGCCCGTCCAACACGATCGCCAGCGAGGCCGCCGCGCGCGGACGGTCATGCGTCCGCAACTGAATCATCGAGGCAAGCACCAAGGCGGTGAGATAGGCAACCGCAGCTGCGCAATAAACAGGTATCGCGCTTCCAGCAAGACTATACACAATACCGCCAGCAACCGGTCCGAGAATCGCCGCGGTCTTGGAAATCGAATTGTCCCAGGCTACCGCATTGGGAAAATGTTCCGCGGCCACAAGCAAGGGCAGAAAGGCCTGGCTCGCCGGGCCCAGGAAGGCGCGCACCACGCCATTTCCGAGCAGGACAGCGTAGATCGGCCAGACGAAGGTAAGCCCCCGCAGCGTTAGTATGACCAGCAGCACGGAGCAGAGCGAGAAGCCGCCATAGCAGGCTAGCAGGATGCGTTTCCGGGAGACGCGATCGGCGGTATGTCCCGTCAGAAGAAAAAGGAAAATGCCGGGCGCGAATTGCGCCAGCCCGACCAAGCCGAGATCGAGTGGGCGGTGCGTCAAATTGAAGATCTGCCAACCCACAGCGACGGCTTGCATCTCGGAAGATACGACCGAGAGAAAGCGGGCGGTGGTCGAATAACGGAAATTGGCGTACTGGAAAGCGGCGCGGGCCTGCGGCCGGGGATCAGTTGGGGGCAAGTACTAGGTTGCCAGGATTTAAATGTCGTAGTAGAGCGCGAATTCGTAGGGGTGCGGGCGAAGGCGTATAGCGTCCGCTTCACTCTTACGTTTGTAATTGATGAAGGTCTCGATCAGCTCCTCGGTAAACACGTCGCCTTTCAGCAGGAATGCGTGATCGTCTTCCAGGCAGCTCAAGGCTTCCTCTAGTGATGCCGGCATGGAAGGAATGTTCTTCATTTCTTCCGGCGAAAGGTCGTAGATATCTTTGTCGAGTGGGTCTCCAGGATCGGTCTTGTTCAAGATACCGTCTATTCCGGCCATTAGCATCGCGGCGAACGCCATATAGGGATTGGACGACGGGTCAGGCGGGCGGAATTCGAGGCGCTTCGCCTTGGGGCTGGCGGAATACATCGGAATCCGCACCGCTGCGGACCGGTTGCGGCGCGAGTACGCCAGATTCACGGGCGCTTCGTAGCCGGGGACCAACCGCTTGTAGCTGTTGGTAGTGGGCGCGATGATGGCCGACAGTGCACGAGCGTGCTTCAGCAAACCGCCGACGTACCACAGCGCGAGCTGGCTCAGACCCGCGTACATGTCGCCCGCAAAAAGCGCTTTGCGATCCTTCCACAGGCTCTGGTGGGTATGCATTCCGCTGCCGTTGTCGCCGTACAAAGGCTTCGGCATGAACGTCACCGTCTTGCCGTACTGGTTGGCGACGTTGCGGATGACGTACTTGTACACCATCATGTTGTCGGCTGATTTCACCAGCGTGTCAAAGCGCTGATCGATCTCGCACTGGCCGCCGGTGGCGACTTCGTGATGATGGCATTCGATGTTCAAGCCGCAACGGATCATCGTTTCCACCATCTCCGCGCGGAGGTCCTGATAATGATCGGTGGGCGGAACGGGGAAATATCCTTCTTTGTAGCGCGGCCGGTAGCCGAGATTGTTTGTCTCGCGTCCGGAGTTCCAGCGGCCCTCCTCGGCATCGATGAAATAGTAGCCGGAGTGCTGATCCTGATCGAAACGGACGCTGTCGAAGATAAAGAATTCGGCCTCGGCGCCGAAGTAAGCGGTATCGGCGATTCCGGTGTTGTTTAGGTATAGCTCGGCCTTGCGGGCGATCCACCGGGGATCGCGCTCGTAGTGCTGGCGCGTGATGGGATCGATAACATCGCTGGTCATCACCAGGGTGCGAATCTCGCCAAATGGATCGATATAAGCGGTGCTGGAATCCGGGATGAGCAGCATGTCGCTCTCGTTGATAGCGGCCCATCCACGGATGCTCGATCCATCGATCCCGAAGCCTTCTTCAAATGAATCCTCGGTGAGCTGGGTTATTGGATAGGAAACGTGTTGCGAGAGTCCGGGCAGATCGGTGAAGCGCAAATCAACCTGGCGAATTTCTTTCTTCCGGGCAAACTCCAGAACTTCCTTGGGACTCATGTCACCTCCGTGGGTGCTGCGCTAGGATAGCACAGGCGTTATACGCGCTTATGGCAGACGAGTGGCAATCATACGACGCGGCCGCGGATACGCACGATCGATTGGCCGTTCCTGGGATCTTTACGCCGCCAGCGAAAGATTTGGTGGCGAGCCTGGACCTGCCTCTTGCAGGAACGGTGTTGGACGTGGGCGCCGGAAGCGGAGTTGCGGCGCGAGTGGCGAAAGAATCGTCACCTGAACGAACGGTGATCGCGCTTGACCCGTCTCTTCAGATGTTGCGCGCCGCCCGCAGCCACGGCCTGTGCGTGGTAGCAGGAGCCGTTCCAGGATTGCCTTTTCCGACAGGTACATTCGATGGAGTCATGGCGAATTTCGTGCTCAGCCATTTGAGTTCGTATCGTACTGCTTTGGACGACATGGCTCGGGTGCTGCGGCCAGGAGGCAAGCTCGCCGTGACGAGTTGGGGATCGCTTAGGAATGAATTCCGCGAATGCTGGCAGTCGGTAGCCGATTCGTTCGCGGGCGCCGACGTTCTGCACGCAGCCGCTGCGCAAGGTCTTCCGTTAGAGAAGTGGGTTGAATATCCCGCTCACTTACGGAAAGCGTTCCAGGGAGCGGACCTTAAGAATATTACCCTGCGACATAAACACTACACCACTCGCATGACTATCGCGGATTTTCTTGCGATCCGGGCCCATGCGCTGCAAGGGCGTTTCATGCGGCAGACGCTAGGTCAGGATCGGTGGGAGCAATTCAACCATGCACTATCGGCTGAGTTCTATGGTAAATTCCACGATCCGATCGACCATGTGAGAGACGTTCACATCGCAGTCGGCACGAAAGCCTGATTCAAGTTAGCTTGGTATTCTTCGTTTCCGGCAGCGTGAAAACGAGTACGGACCCGATCAAAAAAAACGCCGAGTTCAGCGCCAGTGCGGCCCCGATGCCCTGGTGATCGGCTACGGCGCCCACGGCGAATGGCGACAGCGCGCTGGCGGCGCGTCCAAAATTGTAGACGAAGCCTTGCGCGGTACCGCGGACCGAAGTCGGGTAAAGTTCGGCAAGCATGGCGCCGAACAGGGCGAAAAATCCCGTTCCGCAGAAGCCAATCAATGGCCCCAACACCAGAAGCCAAGTCTCTGACGATGAGCCTGCCCAGCGCGGCGTAAGACCGTAAATCGGCGTGAGGATGGCGGCTGCCAGGACATAGCAGGAAAATACGGGACGCCGTCCGAAGCGATCGGCCAGCCAGCCAAAGCTGACGTAGCCGAGGAACGCGCCAAACTGCATGACGAAGATCCAGCTGCTGGTATCGAGGATATTGAGACCCGCGCCACCCTGCGATTTCGGAGCGGAAAGGAATCCAGGCAGCCAGGTGTTGAGTCCCCAGTAGGCGAACAGAACCGAGGTCGCGAGTGCGGTCGCTAGAAAAGTTCGGCGAGCGAGCGGCGGCCGAAACAAATCTGTAAACCGCCCGGTAGCGGTATGGGCGCTCCAGATCTCGGGTTCTTTCACCTTGCGCTGGATCCAGATGGTGAAGAAAGCCGGCAGGATTCCGACCAGGAACAATACACGCCATCCGAAACGGGGAAGGATCAAAGCCGTCGTCACGGCAGCCAGCATGTAGCCTATCGCCCATCCGGATTGCATGAGGCCGATGGCTTTGGCGCGATGCTGCGGCGGCCAGCTCTCGGCCACCAGGACGGCGCCGGCGGACCATTCGCCGCCAAGTCCAAGCCCGACTATGGAGCGCCACAAAAGCAGCGATACGATCCCGCTGGCCGTGGCAGATCCAGCCGAGCCGAACGAGTAGAGCAGGATCGCGTAAACCAATGTCCGGCAGCGACCGATACGATCCGACAGAATCCCCGCAAGAATTCCACCCGCCGACGACATTAGAAGAGTGGCGGAGCTGACCAGTCCGGCGGTCGCGGCCGACCAATGGAATTGAGTGCGCAGGGTCTGGACGGCGAAGACGTACAGCAGCACGTCCAGCGCATCCAGCATGTATCCGAGCATGGCCGCCCAAAGCGCGAGCCAACGCTGTTCAGTAAACCAAACGGGGCGTCCCATTAGCGGCGTGAAGACAAACAACAGCCTAGCAGAGCGCGCTGAAAGATTCGAGTCGATGAAGGGCTCTAGTGAGGATTGGATGACAGATGAGCCGGGGCCGCTTCAAGATCGACAATGTGCTGACCTCGCGGCAGCATAAGCACAAAATTCGATGCAGCGTCGAGAAGTTTCTCGCTGTACACCGCGCCATCGATCTCGATCTTGCTGGGACGCGGGCTCACAACGGCGATCGCACGCGAGTTGCTTTGGTAAGAGATCCGCAGTCCCGCAGCCGAGGCGCTGGCAGAACGCAGATTGCCGTTTAAATCCAGAATCCGCAGGGCCGGGGCTTTTTGTGCGGGCTCGATCACGTTCGACCCAGCCGGGAGCCACAAAGTTGCTTCGTCGCGAACAGGCCAAAGGCGGCCATTTACAAGAGCGGGGCCATGCCACGGAATTCCCACGCCGTAGCGCGAATCTACTGTAAGTCGTGTGCCGTCCTGCTCGGCCTTGTCGACGTTCGCGGCGGCGGAAGCAAGCAGAGGAAGATCGGGGCTCAAGATCGAATTCTCGAAATACAGCGCAACTTGTGGAAATGCCTGGGCAGCAACGTGTACGAGTTGGAACAATTCCGCGCCGGTTTGCTGCTTGGTTGGATAGACGTCCTGATAGCGTTCGACGATGTTGATGTCGATGGCCAGCTTACCGGTCTGTTCGGTGAGCGGCTGATAGCGGGACGCGATTTGCGGATATCTGTCAGGACCCAAGTTCCAAATGGTCGCCGGGTCCTCGATCAAGAAGGTGAAGTCATGTTTATCGAGCAGTGGGAGCACGCGCGCGGCATCGGCGCCAATCAGGTCGCGCACGCGCGTGTCGAAGCGATCGTCGACGTGCGTCAACACGAAGTCGAGATTCGGTTTGGTCTGCCGGATGGCCTCGATCTGATCAATCCATTCTTCCTGCTGGCGCCGGGTCAGGTCGGCACGATAGTCCAAGAAGGCGCGCAGCTTGGGGGGATCGGATTTCCCGGCGCCGAACAGTTCGAGTGGATCGAAGCCGCGCAGTTGCTTGAACTGGGCCCGTACATCCTCGTTCATGGGGGTGAAACGCGCCGGGTTGGCCGCGCCTTCGAGGGATTCAAAATACAGCTCGGCCAGGTTTATGCCGTCCCAATCGAAACGCCCGATGAGATCCTTGGCGCCGCGCGAAACTTCGGCGAACGATTCGCGGTTCGTCAGATTCATGAGCTTGCGCCAGTCGAGCTGTGCGTCCTGCTGAAGCGCGGTTCTCTCGCGCCACTGGGGATATTGCGCCCAGAATTTCTCGCTGACGTGCGGCAGCTCCAGCCACACGTAGACAAGGATCGCTTTTCGGTGGCACGCCTCGATCAAGCGCCGCAGGTAATTATCGCTTTCGGCATCGGATTCCCAGTAATGCCACCCAGCCACGTGCAAGGCGCTGATTCCGGCTTTCCGCCAACGCTCGGCGAAGTAATCCAGATCCACGCGCGAACGGTAAGAGCCGTCGAAAAATGCCCACAGGCGCTCGCTGCGAAAGGGTGGCTTGACGCCGAGATCGCTGAGAGCTTGCAGGAGGTAGGGAAAGCGCTCGTACCCCTCTTTGCCGGGTGAGGTCGCGATCCACAACGCCGCTCCGGAGCCTCGCCGAATCGCGGCCATTACGGGCGCGCCTTCCCAACGTTCGGAGGCAAAGATGATGGCCGGTTTTGGCAACTCAAACACGGGAATCTCAAGGGCGTTTTCCCAAACGATCGAGAGCTTGGGCGCGCGCTGGTCCACTATGCTTCGCACGACCACCCGCTTCGCCCCGGGCTGAATACCGAGCGCTTTGGCGAGATCGCTCTCGCCTTCGATTACGACCACGGCACCTTGTTCGATCCGCTGGACCCACTGCGGAACCGAGCCGGGAGCAAGAGTACGGACAATGAAGAGATTGGCTGGGCCCCCGGCGGCCTTCATGAGTCCGATGGAGGAGAGAATTTTCGGCCAAGGGCCGGGATCGTCGCCGGCTACGTGGTACGTGAATGACGCTGCCGAGGCCGAAGCGATCAAATAAAACGCGGCAAAAATCAGTCTAGTGAGTGAATGCATACCAGAAACCGGCTCGCAAGTCAAAGAAGTTGGGGCGCCGCGGATTGTCCAGGTTTACCAAATAGACGCCCCGCAGGAAATTCACGGAAATCAGCATCGATTTCGGCAGGCCCTGAAACCGGAAGCGCAGGCCGGGGCCAATTTCAGCATAGTTGGCCCAATACTGATGCAAGCGATCCACGGTGGCGTTATAGTTCACAAAGAGCTGGGCCTGAAATCCAAGCGATTCGGACTTAGAGAATGTGTACCCGCTGCGATTCTGCGTGTAGAGCAACATATCGTTTTGAAAACGGCTCACGAAAACCCCGTCTTCGTTATTTTCGAAGAAGAATCCCTTCAACCCACTTATCAGATGGCCGAAGCCTTTTGCGTACGCGATGCCCCCACGGTAGTCCGGAACCATTGCACCGACATCGCTTCGGTTGGTCAGATACTTGACAGCCTCGCCGGCTTCAAACCAGCCTGTAATACCGTGACGGGTTACAGTAGCGACGCCAAATGCGAAGATGAACGACGTCTCCGAGAGATACTGCGGCGCCGGATTACTGAGTGTCGAGCCGAGTGTGCCGCGCACATCTCCGACAAAGCGCACTGAAATATATGGATGGAAGGGCAGCTTGCCCAGCCTCATCTCGGTCTTCACCTGGCCGTAACCGAACGCATCGTGCCAGCGGCTGGAAAAGAATGGAAACGCCCAGGCGGTGGTGCGGAAGAGTGCCAACCCAGGCGCGAGATTCCGAGAGGCCTGGCCGGCCTCGGTGGCAACGGAAGAATCGGGACTCTTACCCGCTAGATTGAACCATTTGACGGCCTCGCGGTCGTCGTGCAAGATGTTGTAGACCCAGCCTAGCTTCAACATGACCGAAAAATCCACCGGATCGTTTTCGTGCGCGATAGTCAGATACTTGAGCGCATCCTTCAGGTAGCCGGCCTTCAGGCTTTTTTCAGCGAGCGCCTTTGCTTCTTGGGAGACTTGTTGCTCCGACGTGGTTCGTTTTCGCAAGGTCTGCGGCAGTTTGAGCGCCACGCGAACGCGGTCAGCCAACTCCTCATCGTTCCCCTTCAATACCCGGTCGAGTAATGGCTGCGCCCCGGAATAATCCTGCCGGTTCAAGCGGAGAAATCCGAGCTGCGCCGCGCTGAGCAGATCGTCAGGCGCCAGTTGATTGAGGATCAAGAACTGTTGCTCGGCGGCTTCCTTCTTACCCATCTCGAGCAGCAGATAAGAGAATTCGCGGCGCAACTCGAAGTTTTTGGGGTCGAGTACCAATGCTTTTTCGAACTCGTAAACATAGGGATAACGGGCCGGCAGAAGTTCGCGGGCCTTTTCAGCTACTCGCGCTTGTGCGCCGCGTGACGCAGCCAGCAAAATGTAGAAGGCTTCCTCGTCGCGGCCCAGCATCTTCCATACGCGCCACAGATCCAACATTAGGGAGCGTTCCTGCGGTTTGAGCTTCCTCGCCTTTTCGTAATGCTCGGCGGCCAAATCGAGTTCGTCGCGCTGCTCAGCCAGCGTGGCCAGCTCCTGGTGGGCGCTGAAATTGTCCGGCGACATCTCAAGGGCCTTCAGCCAGCGCGCGATGCCTGTGGCCAGCGGTTGGTCGATTCTTTGGAAGGCTTGCTCGGCGAGTGTGTCGCCGGTCTTGCGAACTCTGTCGAAGATGCGTCGCGCTTCGGCCTGCTGTTTCGTTTCATAGCAGAGAAAGGCGTATTCGAGCGCCACATGCTGATCCGCTGGGTCGAGCCGGATGGCTTCGGCAAATTGATCGCGGGCGGCTTCGTTTTCACCGATCTTCAGTAGTGTGTAGGCCAGGTCCTTTCGGATGGAGGCGCGGTTAGGTGCTAACTCGATTGCTTGCCTGAACGATGCGACTGCTTGGTCGTAATTCCTGTCCCGAAGTGCATCGTAGGCATGTTGAAGAGGCCGATAGGCAGGATCGGGATTTTGCGTGGCAGCTGACTGTATGGCGAGCGCCACCATGAATGTAATCTGTAACACCGATTTACCCTCACGAGATAGAGGTGTAGTGCGATGAATGAAAAACTTCTCTCAAGCTTTAGTGGTGGCTTTTAACTGCCGAATCCGATGCGTCTCCTGGGAGACACTGGCGGTTGTAGCAGTTGCCGGATAGCATCGAACACCGCTTGGATTTTCACGTCGTGCTGCCGGTACTTTTTTTCCAGCTCCTCGATCTTCTCAGCCAAGTCCCGATGCGTCGTAAGAATTTCGCGCAGTTTTACAAAGGCCCGCATGATCGCGATGTTCACCTGAACCGCGCGCTCGCTGTTGAGGACGGATGAGAGCATCGCCACTCCTTGCTCGGTGAATGCATATGGTGAGGTGCGACGCCCTCCCCAACTTGAGGTCACAAATTGTGACCTCAAGATTCCCATCTCTTTGCCAGTGAGCTGAAACATGAAGTCTTTTGGAAAGCGTTTGAGATTGCGTTTAACGGCTTGGTTGAAAACCTTGGTGGGTACGCGATACAGCTCGGCCAGATGAGAATCGACCATCACTTTCTGGCCGCGAATCAGGAGAATGTGCGTCTCAATCGAGGCGGTGAGCGGGTGAGCCGGGCGGCCTGCGAGCGCTCGTGGCGTTTTATTCATCATCCTGGAAGTCGCCGAACCCGCCTGTTTGTCTCACCTGCAATCTGCAACTGATGCGAAAATAGCCGCATGGCTCGTGAGTTCGATCTGATGCCCCAAGCGATACCGCCCGTACGGACGCGTTTACGCTGCATAGCGACCCAACTACCGGTTCCCGGATCGCTGCCAATACTCGAGAAATTGCAGCGCTACGAGCCGCTGGCGATGCGCGGCCAGCCGCCGGTAGTATGGGACAAAGCTGAAGGTTTTCAGATCTACGACGCGTACGGCAATAGCTGGATCGATTGGTCGTCCGGAGTGCTGATCACCAACGCTGGACATGGCCGGCAGCCGGTCATCGACGCCATCATCGCTCAGGCATCGTCCGGATTGCTAACGAGCTATGGCTTTGCCAGCGAAATCCGATCGCGTCTGGTGGAACGGCTCGCGGGCCTTCTCCCCTGGCCGCTTAAGAAGATCTTCCTGCTTACCACCGGGTCGGAAACAGTGGAATGCGCGATCAAGCTGGCTCGCTCGCAGGGCCTGCGCACCGGCGGATCAGCAAAGAATATTATCGTGTCCTATAGCGACGCCTTTCATGGCAGGACCCTGGGCGCGCAGCAAGCCGGCGGGATTCCCGCTCTGAAGGAATGGATCGGCAACCTGGATCCCGGCTTCGCGCAAGTCGCGTTTCCGGACGGCTTTCGGACTCCGGACACATCCTTCGATTATTTCGAGCGCTGTCTCAATGACCAAAATATCAATCCGGAGAATGTGGCCGCTGTGATGCTTGAAACCTATCAGGGTGCGAGTGCCGCGTTCGCGCCGGCTCACTACATACAGTCGTTGCGCCAATGGTGCGACAGGCATCGCGCATTGCTGATTTTGGACGAGGTACAGGCTGGCTTCGGACGAACCGGCGCGATGTGGGGTTTCGAGCACTACGGCATCCTGCCCGATCTGGCTTTATTCGGGAAGGGCATTTCAAGTTCGCTGCCGATTGCGGCTGTCGCGGGGAGCCCGGAGATCATGGATTCGCAGCCGGTCGGAACAATGACATCTACGCATACCGGAAACCCCGTTTGTTGCGCCGCCGCATTGGCATCGATCGATCTGGTCGTAAGCGAAAAGCTGGCGGCGAATGCCTGCCAGGTAGGCAATGTCCTGCACCGGCGTCTGCGCGAACTTCAGCTCCGCTTTCCGCAGATCGGAATCGTCCAAGGCCGCGGGCTGGTGGCCGGGCTATCGTGCGTGATACCCGGTTCTACGGCGCCCGATGCGGATTTGGCGTGGAACGTAGTGCGGCTCTGCTTCGGGAAAGGGGTACTGATGTTCGCACCGGTCGGGTTCGGCGGCGCTACGGTCAAGATCGCTCCTCCGCTGGTTATCACCGAAGAGGCGATTCTGGAAAGCACGGCCGTTCTGGAAGAAGCTTTCCACCAAGCGATCGGAGGCCGTTAGTAGACCGATGCGCGTCACCATTCTCGGCGGCGGAATGATCACACACGACCAGATCCTGCCGTCGTTATATCAGCTGCAGAGGCTCGGATTGGTGGAAGAAATTGCGGTCTGCGCGCGACACGACCAAACGCTGCGCTCGCTGGCTGATTCGCGTCAGCTTCAGCAGGCGTTCCCTGGACAGACCTTCCGCTTTTCGGCCGGCCTGTACCGCGATGCACTGGCACAGGCGCCGGCTCACAATCTCGCAGTCATCGCTCTGCCCGATCACTTGCATTTCGATGCCGCAATGGCTGCGCTCGAGGCCGATCAGCATCTGTTGGTGGTCAAGCCCCTGGTCATGAAGCTGGCCGAGGCCGAAGCCATTGAGCGCGAGGCATCTCGGCGCGGCCTTTTCGTAGGGATCGAATATCACAAACGTTTTGACGACCGCAGCCTCCTGGCCCGTCGCAAGTATCGTGCCGGAGAGTTCGGCGAGTTTCGCCTCGGCGCCGCCTGCCTGATGGAGAAGTGGTATTATCGGCACTCCAATTTTCAGAACTGGTGTACCAGCGAAAATTCCGATGCCTTCGCTTACATCGGCTGCCACTACGTCGACCTGGTGCATTTCATCACCGGCCTTTGGCCCGTCTCAGCCAGCGTGTACGGCGTCAAAGACGAGTATCCGAACGGCAACGAAGGCTTTCTGTGGACCGATGCACGCATCGTCTGGAGCAACGGCGCCTGCCTCAACGTCCAAAACTCACTGAGTTTTCCCGACGAGGCGCCTGGTACCAACACGCAGGGCTTGACGCTTTATTGCTCCGGCCGGACAAATGGCGCACTGATTCGCCACTCCGATCAGTACCGTGGCATCGAATATGTGTACGTGTCTAGACCCGAAGCGCCGGGGGCCACGATCTATGCCGAACCCAGCCCGGATTATTTCCAATATGTCGATCTGGGAGGTGGCGGCTTGACGCCGGTCGGGTACGGCTATCGTTCCATCGAATACCTGTTCCGCTGCTGCCTCCGGGTGGAGAGCGCGCCCGATCGACGCCAGGCAATTCGCGACATCGACCACGAGGGAATTGCCGCGACACCCGCCAACAGCCGCTACAACGAAGAAGTCATCGAAGCTGCACGGCAGTCGATCTTGAACGGCGGCTGTGTCGTGTCAATTGTTGGTCGAACATGAAAAACCCGACCCGGGTCTTCCGGGTCGGGTGCTAACTACCCAGGTTTCAGCGCACCAGATGTCAGGCGACGTTCTGCGCCCGATTACGGCTAATAATGGCGTTCATCTGGTCTTTCAGACGAAGTTTCAACTTCTTCAGCCGATGCTCTTCCATCTCCTCTTCGGGAGTGAGGTGCTGCTTGGCTTCCAAAGCCTCAAGCTGCTTATGATACTGCGCATGCTGCTCGGCCAGACGGCGGAATTCTTCATCCGTTTTCATCAGGTGCGCTCTTAATTCATCCTGCGTGTTCTCCATCAGGTTGTTTTCTCCTTTGTGAGGTTGCCACGCCGAGTCGGTAGGGTTGACTTGCTCGGTGGGGTAAGTGGTAAGTTCCAACATTCTTCAACAGGGAGTCACCGACGGCTCCCGCAATTGAACAGTATCATGAAAAAATCCTCATGACAATCCCCGTCTCGATCGGGTTCTCATAGTACTGCGGCCGGGCGCCAACCACCTGGAATCCTAACCGCGCATACAATTGGCGAGCCGCGGCGTTTGACTCCCGGACCTCCAGAAAATGAACTCCGGCATGGCCCCTGATTTCGGTCTGGAGCAGCTCCGAAGCGATCCCAAGCCGTCGAAAGTCGGGATGGACCGCCACGTTGAGTATCTCTCGCTCCCGATCGCCGACCTGCCGCGAAACAACAAATCCGGCGATCCGGCCTTCGAACATTGCGACGCGACAGTCGAACGCCAGGTAGTCTTGCGCCTGCCACTGCGACGCTTCGGCGGCGGAAGCCTGAATCACTGAGATCTCGCCCAGATCGCCGGTTCCCGCGCGCCGCATCTGAATCCGCGAAGGCAGCAGTCTGCGGATGAGCGAGCGCTGGCGTGCACCAATTTCCTGCCATCCGAAATTGCGTTCCACGTGGGCGCGGCCGGCCGCCGCGATTTGCTTGCGCAGCTCCTGATTCTGCGACAAAGTCCGAATAGCGTTCGCAAAATCCACCGCCTCGTCCGCGATCCAGACATTCACGCCGTGTTGGAGGCCGAGCCCGGCGCAACCTGAGTGGGTCGACACAACTGCCCGCTCCATGGCCATTGCCTCCAGGACTTTGAGGTTGGTACCGGCGGAAACCAGCGTGGGAACCAGAACCAGATTCGCTTCCACATAAAGCGGCCTGACATCACGTACGAATTCGAGCAGATGGACCCGATCGTCCGCAGGAAGCGAGGCCAGCCCGGTGTACTGGCGCCAGTAGATTACCGGATCTTGTCCGCTCACAACCGTCATTGTCATGTCGGAGGTCTGCGCCTCTAGAATCGGCCACACCTGTTCCATGAAGAATCGGAATGCGACGATATTCGGGAAGTGCCGAAATGATCCGATGAATAGCAATCGCTGGCCGGGGCGTTCGATCTCGGGCGTGAAACGCGTCAGATCGACGCCGTTTTGGATTACCGCGACATTGGGATGGCCCAGCGTAGCGCGGTCTTGATCCGACATCACGACCACCTGCTTGTAACGCTTGACCCATTTTGTCTCGAACCGCCGCCACCGCCAGTAATCCCATTGGCGCGAAAACCGGGCTGCTCGCGTGGGTAAGCGGTCGCGCACCTGGCGATACAAGTCAAACGTGATGTCGTGTTCTACCAGAATGTCTCCGGCATACGGGGCGAGCATCGTATACTCCACCTGTACCGCTTCAATCTTGTACTCTCGGCGGATGCGGGCCAGCGCGCTTTGCATCGCGCTCGAACGAAACTCGTTCACCTCGGGCGGAAGTAACGATGACCAGCGTGGCTCGCGATAACGTGATTTCCCAACCAGTATGAGGCGCGCGCAATGCTCGAGTACGGGGCCGATGTCGTCGGCCGTCTCCTGGTCACGAAATGCGAACAGGAAAATGTCGAACTCCTCCGCCATCGCGCGCAGCAAATTAAAGATGCGGACCGCCCCGCCGTGCGACAGGGGAAAAGGAAAGTACGGCGTCAGAACAGCGATCCGGCGCCGGCGCGGGGACATTGGTCGTCCCGCGATCTCATCCACAGTGGAAGGATAAACCGACGGGTCCTTCTTCCAGGGAACCAGCCACTTCGGACGCAGGAAGATCCGGTCGAGAGGCACGCCTTTCAAAAACAACAGCGAGGCGATACCGGTGCGCAAACGCAGATGGTGGCGCTCCAGCCGCTGGTTGTAGGCCAAAATCTTCGTTGGCGCCAGCAGAAACGCGATGCGCCGCAGGTTGCGATAACGGCCATCACCGTCGAACAGCACCGGTGCCAGACCGATCCGATATCCGCGCAAGAGACGCCGTAGTGACCGGTAACTGCTGGCTTCTTCGGGCCGCACCAGGATATGCAGCCGGCGAGGCTCCAGGGCTTGGATCTCGGCAAACATCCGATCCACGAGCAACGCATCCCCCGAAGCGAAGGAGACGATGACCGCCTCCGGGTCCTTACCGAGAATCCGGAAAATGAGTTGCTTAAGCGCGGCCCTCAACGGAATTCGATGGAGACCGCTTCGCCGGCGACCCGCTGCTTTGCATCCGGCTTCGCAATGTATTCGACCAGCACTTTCTGCGGCTGTTTTTGCGCGCCGCAGCCGAAAGCTTTCTCTCCGCCCCCCACGATCACGATCTGAGATGGATCGAGAACCATCAGTTGCAGGGTCTTTCCGTCCGCGCCTTGGATCACCAGACGGGCCTGTCGTCCGAGGCAATCGAACCTCGTGAAGAGGCCTTCGATACTCGCATTCCCGTGCAGTTCCTCGTACCAACCGACGGGCTTGGGCGGCGCCGAGCCGTCCGGATTTAGCTTCTTGCCGGCGTCTGCCTCGGCTGCACGGATGGCCGCGTAGCTTTGCGCCTTCACGCGCTGAATGTCCGCCTCGCGTTCCGCGGCAATACGTTTGCGCTCGGCGGCTTCATAATCGGCGCGCTCCTGTTCTACTTGAAGACGAACCTGATGAATGCGAGCGCGCTCCTCGTCATTGGCGGCCGCACGCTCAGCCCCCGCCCAGGCTTTCTGCGCTTCTGGATAGTTCTTCGCGGCGATCTCGGTTCGGGCCAGCGCCTGCCAGTTGTCGATATTACGCGGGTCGACGCCGGCGGCCTTCTTAAGCATCGCCGCTCGCTGCTCTAGATTATCTTTCTCGACCTCGGCCATGCGGATGTAGGGCTCGGCCCAGTTGGGATTCAGCTCCGCGGCTTTTTTCAGATCCGCGTTTGCCTTGGTCGCATCGGGTTCCAGCCGCCCGGCTTCCAGCCACGCCCGCGCGTTCTCGCTTTCCGATTCGATCGCGCTCTGGAACAGCCGGCGCGCTTCGTTGTCCTTGTGATCTTGCAGTGCGAGCAACCCGAACCCTTCGGCAGCGGGAGCGCCATGCATTCTCTCGTAAGCCGCAGGGGCCTGAGCCGACCCTGCGGCCAGCAGCAGATCCGCCATCGCGATCTGCCCCGAATTCGCGTCCAACTGCATCAACTTGAAATCCCGCGTGGGGCTAAGCGCTCGCGCGGAAACTAACGTGGTGGCGAAAGTTCCGGCTTTGAGATACGCATCAGCCTGTTGGTTCAACTGCGCCAGGCTCTTTTCAAATGCGTTCCGGCAAGCTGCTTCGAAATCGCCACTCTGTTCCAGGTTGGAAATCATCACACGGCTGCGCCCGGCGTAGTCAGGATTCACGGTCACCAGTTGCATGAATGCCCAACCGCGCGATCGCTCGGCCTCCGGCACCGGCGTACCGAGCGTTACGTGCGTCCCGTTCACTTCCAGTGTCGAAAGCAGCTCAATCAGTCCGTCTTCGATAGGCTGGGGAAGCCGGTTCGTATTTTCGTGCAGCATGATGCGCGCCAGCTCCTTTAAGGTCTCCCGCGAGAAGTCAGCAGATTCGCCAACCGCCAGCATCCGCGCATCGCGGCCCAAGGCAAAAGGCACGGAAGCCGCAGGCATTTGGTTCGTATTTTTGAAAACCAGCACCCGGATGGGCCAAACCGATCGCAAATCCTGCTTGCCGGTGATTACCCGCAGCGCTTCTCGAAACTGTTCGAGGTACATCAGCTTTTCGCGGGCAATCTTGTCGCTGCCGGTGGTGTATACCTCGAAGGGCCCCGATTTCACAGCCTCCCAACGGTCCTCGGCCACCAGCCAGAAGGGCAAGCACGCTAGCAGCAACAGCCGGGAGAGCACGATTTTATGGTACCTCGGAGCGCTGGACCGTACCTACCAGCCCCGCGCGGCTATTTGTTTCTGCGGATTCTGCTGATATCCTATGTGGAATGTCCCGGGAGTCTCAGCATTGGGCTCGCGTAAAGCAGGTACTCAATCTGGCGCTGGAGGCAGGCGCCGGCGAGCGCGCGCAATCGTGAAGGAGGCCTGCGCGGGGAGCTCAGTTCTGGAGAGCGATGTGGAATCGCTGCTCGTATACGCCAGCCAGACCGGGATACTGGACCAGTGCTTGCACGAGACTGTCCGAGATCTGACGTGGAACACGGGCATCTCGTGGCGCATCGGGCCTTATCGAGTTGAGCGCGTGCTGGGCAGCGGAGGAATGTGAACCGTGTATCTCGGTTTTCGCGATGACGATCAACTGCCTTCGCGGGTAGCCCTGAAAGTCATTCACGCCGGGACCTCGGAAGCGCTTCTGGAACGCTTCGGCCGCGAACGGCGGATCCTGGCATTCACAGCCCGAACAAAGCAAAACTAAAGCAAATAGCTCAATTACTTCGCTTCGGTGCACACCGGACCGAGCCATTTCGACGTCCCACTCATATTCATGTTCATGCTACGCGTGCCGTCGCCCGTGGCCATGTGCGTCGTGATCTTGACGCTCTCCGCACTCAGCGCCTCCACGGTTATGCTTCCATTTCCCTGGATCGGCGGCTGAGCGCAATCGATCTTCACTTCTACTTTGCTGCGCGAAGAACTGATGATGGTCGTTTTGCACGTCTGTTGATCTTTATTGAACAACAACGGCTTCTCCAGGTCTTCCTTCTTCAGGCAGCTTTTGCTGGTGCTGGTTCGCGGAGCTTGGCTGCCTCTGGCCTTGAGCGACGCCTCCATCTTGGCGCGCTGGTCCGGGGTAAGCCGGTCCAGCACTTCTGGAGGGATGGGCGGCATACCGCTACTCTGCATTGTCATTGTGGTTTCCCACTGTCCTGTTTTCACGTCCAACGGAGTGTAGGAGTCGGCGGCCCACAGGGCAGTGCCGGAAACAAGGGCGAAGCTCAAAAACAATCTGATCTGCATTCGATGCCTCCAGTCGAAGTTATCGGCGATTTCCCGGAATCGCAATATGGCAGGCAGCAGAACAAGCCCGTCGCGTCCCCCACTTACGACAACCGGCCCCGCACCTTTTCGCTCAGCGCCTTCCCATCCACGCGCTTGCCCGCTAGTTTCGCCTGAACCGCCTTCATCACCACGCCCATCTGCTTGGCCGAAGTCACCCCGGTCTCCGCCAGCGCGGCCGCAATCGCGGCGTCGATCTCGGCATCGCTGGGCGCAGCCGGCATATACGACTCGATCAGCTTCAGTTCGGCGTCTTCTTTATCGGCCAATTCCGGGCGTCCGCCCTTGCGAAACATGTCGGCCGCTTCGCGCCGCTGCTTGATCAGCGTGCTCAAAATCTGCAGTTCACTGTTTTCATCCAGCGGCTTCATCGAATCGACTTCGTGCTTTTTGAGCGCCGTCTTGATCAAGCGGATCGCGTTCAGCCGCGCTTCATCTTTGGCCTTCATGGAGGCCACCATGTCGCTCTGAATCCGGTCGAGTAAAGGCATCGTTTTGCTATCCTAAGAATAATCCCTCTCATGTATATCAAGAAACAACGTCTACTGACACCCGGCCCCACGCCACTCTACCCCAAGGCGTTGCACGCGATGATGGGATCGGACATCCACCACCGCACCGAAGACTTCCGCAATCTCTACCGCGCCGTTCTCACGGACCTCAAAGAAGTGATGGGCACGTCCAACGACGTGCTGACGATGGTCTCCTCCGGTACGGGCGCGATGGAAGCGTCGGTCTCGAATCTGTTCTCACCCGGCGACCGCGTGATCGTCTGCGTGGCTGGAAAATTCGGCGAACGCTGGGCTGAGATCGCCAAGGCCTACGGCCTGGAGGCCATCGTGCTCCAGGAAGAATACGGCGGCGCGGTCAGCGCTCAGCGGGTGGCCGACGCGCTGAAGACGCAACCCAACATTCGCGGAGTTTTCGTCCAGGCTTCCGAAACGTCCACCGGGGCTGCTCACGATGTGCGCGCCATGGGCGAGGTCATCAAGAACACCGAAGCCATCTTCGTCGTCGACGCCATTACCGGACTCGGCACCATGCCGCTCGATATCGATCGCTGGGGCCTGGATATCGTGATCGGCGGCTCGCAAAAGGCCTTCATGATCCCGCCCGGCTTGGCTTTTCTCTCCATCAGTCCCAAGGCCTGGGCCTTCGCCGAAACCGCCAAGCTGCCGCGTTATTACTTCAACCTCAAACGCGAGAAAAAGAGCGCAGCCGGCGGCGAATCGAGTTGGACGCCCAACACTTCGCTCCTGTTGGCTCTGGCCGAAGCATTGAAATATGTCAAATCCGTCGGCATGGACAAGCTGGTGGAGAACGCTCAGATGCTCGCCAAGGCGACGCGCGCTGCAGTAACCGCGCTCGGCCTGGAACTGTTCGTTCCCAACTATCCCGGCTCATCGGTTACTTCTGTAAAGCCGCCGAAAGGGCTGGATTCGGGCGTGATTGTGAAAGAGTTCCGCAGCCGCTTCGGCTCCATCATTTCGAACGGCCAAGGATCGATGAAGGGACAGATCTTCCGCATCGCCCACCTGGGATATTTCGATTTTCCGGATCTTTTCGGTGTCATCGCCGAGCTTGAAATCATTCTCGCGGCGCAGGGAATCCCTGTGAAATTCGGAACCGGAGTCGCCGCCGTCCAGAACGTTTACGCGGACGTCGCTCTAGCTAAGGAGACGGTCAGCGCCTAAACCGGTCCCGACGACATGAACATTCTCATTGCCGAGCCATTGGCTGCCCCGGCACTAAAGCTCTTGAACAGCCAGCCGGGTTGGGACGTGGTTGTTTCAAATCCAAAAGACTTCGCGCGGCATCTTTCCGCAGCCGACGCTCTTATCGTCAGGAGCGCCGTCGCGGTGGACGCATCCGTTCTCTCCGCCGCGCCGAAGCTGCGTGTGATCGGACGAGCGGGTGTCGGCGTCGACAATATCGATCTGCTTGCCGCAACCGCTGCCGGCATACTGGTGCTGAACACGCCCGGTGGCAATTCGGTATCGGTTGCCGAGCACACCCTGGCGCTCATGCTCTCCCTCGCACGGTCGATTCCCACTGCCAGCGCATCCACGAAATCCGGCAAGTGGGAGAAACGTAAGTTCGTGGGAACCGAGTTGCGCCGCAAGACGCTCGGCATTGTTGGCCTTGGAAGCATCGGACGCGAAGTGGTGAAGCGCGCCGCAGCCTTCGAGATGCGCATCATCGCCAACGATCCTTATGTCCACTCGCAGACCGCCAAAGACGTGGGCGTTGACCTGGTGGACCTCGCGATACTTTACGCCCAGAGCGACTACATCACGCTGCACACGGCCCTCACGCCGGAATCGCACCATCTGCTTTCCCGCGACGCCTTCGCCACCATGAAGCCGGGCGTCCGTATTATCAATTGCGCCCGCGGCGAGCTGATCGATCAGGATGCCCTTCGCGACGCATTGACTTCCGGGAAAATCGGGGGGGCTGCGCTGGATGTTTTCGAAACCGAGCCGCCCGCCGCCGACGATCCCATGTTGAAGATGGACAATTTCGTCGCGACGCCGCACATCGGGGGCTCGACGGAAGAAGCACAAGAGATCGTCGGCGTACGCATCGCCGAGCAGATCGTTGAATATCTCCACAACGGCGTTGCTCTGCATGCCGTGAATATGCCCGCGCTCACTCCCGAGCAGTACAAGACGCTGGGCCCTTACAGTCAATTGGCCGAGCGGCTGGGCAATTTCGCTTCATTTATTTCGAGCGGCAATCCGAAAACAGTTCGCTTGCTTTACTTCGGCAAGATCGCCGAGCTCAACACGCACCTGGTGCGCAACGCGGGCCTGGCTGGCGTGCTGCAGCGTTCGCTCGCGAATAAAGCAAACTCGATCAACGCCATGCAAATCGCCGGCGACCGCGGCCTGACGGTGGCCGAACGCCACGACAAGCGCGCGGCCCACATCGACTCGGTTCGACTGGAGGTGGAAACCGACACCGGAATCACCTCTGTGGAAGGCGCCGTTGTGCTTGATCAGCCACGTCTGCTCCAGGTGGATGGCATCTACTGCGAAGCGCTCCTCGATGGCCATCTGACCTTCCTGAAAAATGAGGACGTGCCCGGTGTGATCGGATACATCGGCGGCGTGCTCGGCAAGAACGGAATCAACATCGCGACCTTTTCCCTGGGACGCAGAAGCGCCGGCGCCGAGGCAGTCTCGGTGATAGAGACCGATCAGCCTGTGCCAGAGCCGGTGCTCGCCCAGTTGCTCCAGAATCCGGCGGTGAAAATAGCGCGCTCCGTCAAATTCACCAGCTGAGTGGCACAGCGTAAACGCGCTAAAATGGCCGGTATGCGCAAGGAATGGATTTCTCCCCGGTTCAACGATGCGATTCGAACCCAGATGCACTACGCTCGCCAGGGCATCATCACTCAGGAGATGGAGTATGTGGCCGGGCGCGAGCACGTTACCGGCGAGCTGATTCGTTCCGAAGTCGCGCGCGGCCGGATGATTATCCCCGCCAACATCCATCACACCAACCTGGAGCCAATGTGCATCGGCGTCGCCTCCAGTTGCAAGATCAACGCCAACATCGGCAACTCCGCAACTACCTCGAACATCGACGAAGAGGTCGCCAAGCTCCACTACGCCGTCAAATATGGCGCTGACACCCTGATGGATCTCTCCACCGGCGGCGACATTCCGCGTATCCGCCAGGCCATCATCGCCGAATCGCCGATTCCGATCGGCACGGTCCCGATCTACGAAGCCCTCAGCCGAGTGCGCCGCGTCGAGGATCTGAACATCAACGTGATGCTGGAAGTGATCGAAGAGCAAGCCGAGCAGGGCGTCGATTACATGACCATTCACGCCGGCGTGCTGGTGCAGTACGTCCCGCTGACTACCAAGCGGATCACCGGCATCGTGAGCCGCGGCGGAGCGATTCTGGCTGAATGGATGGTCAAGAACCACAAACAGAATCTCCTGTACGAAAACTTCGACGCCATCTGCAAGATCTTCCAGAAGCATGACGTCAGCTTCTCGCTGGGCGATGGGCTGCGGCCGGGGTGTCTGGCCGACGCGAGCGATCAGGCGCAGTTCGCGGAGCTCAAAACTCTCGGCGAGTTAACCCGGAAGGCCTGGGAGTACGACGTACAGGTCATGATCGAAGGCCCCGGTCATATTCCGATGGATCAGATCCAGCTTCAGGTAGAAAAGGAATTGGAGCTGTGCTACGAGGCGCCCTTCTATACGCTGGGTCCGCTGGTCACGGATTTCGCGCCCGGCTACGATCACATCACTTCGGCCATCGGCGCCGCGATGATCGGCTGGTACGGCGCGTCGATGCTATGCTACGTCACTCCCAAGGAGCACCTCGGCCTTCCGAACCGCGAAGATGTCAAGCAGGGCATCATCGCGTATAAGATCGCGGCCCATGCGGCTGACATCGCCCGGCACCGGCCCGGCGCGCGTGACCGCGACGACCAGCTTTCGCACGCCCGCTATCGCTTCGATTGGCGCAAACAATTCGAGCTGTCGCTCGATCCCGAGACCGCCGAGGCGATGCACGACGAAACACTGCCGGAAGAAGGCTTCAAGGACGCCGCCTTCTGTTCCATGTGCGGTCCCAAGTTCTGCTCCATGAACCACTCAGCCAAGACCGAACAGTTCACCGCTGAAGACGCCGAGGCGGTGCTGTCGGCTACGCAGCAGATGGTGACCATCAAGCAGTAGTCCAGTGCACGACTGGCTATTTGAGCTGCGGGCCGATCAGCGTGTTTTGGATCTCTGTTCGGGCACCGGCAGCTTCAATCCCGCTGGCCTTCCTTGCACCGTTGTGGCGCTGGATGAAGATACAGCCGCGTTCGAGAGTGCTCGATCTTCCGAGCCGGGGCCGCATTACAGGACCTTCGGCAAGAGCGATCAGATTCCTTTTTCAAATGCGAGTTTCGATCTGGTGATCTGTCATCACGGCCTGGAGCACATCCCGGAAGTCGAGAAAACATTGACCGAGATCGGCCGCGTGCTCAAGCCCGATGGCCGCCTGGTGGTCTCCATCCCCAACGGTTATGGCCTTTGCGACGGCATTTATCGGTTTGTGTTCGAGGGCGGAGGGCATGTAAATCGTTTCACCTGGCAGCGGGCCGTCCCGTTGGTGGAGCGATGCGCGGGCGTTCACTTACAGAGTTGGCACAAGCTCTATTCGTCGTTCGCTTATTTGTATCGCTTGGCCGAGGCGCTCGACACCCGGCCGATGAGCCTTCCACAGCGAGCCCGCGCCCTGGGCAACGTGCCTCGCGCCACGGTGTATAAAGGGCAAAGAGCCCTTTACCGGATTACCCGTTATGCAGACCGGATCTTTCACACCAACTTGGCGGTGTATGGCTGGGCGTTCTACTTTACACGTTCAAGCCAGCCCGCACGGGAACAGGCGGCGTATCTGAATGTCTGTGTTTACTGCGGCAGCGGGCATCCGGCCGCGAATATGGAGCGCGGTTCCTCGGGCTTCTGGCGGTGCGGCGCGTGCGAAACGATGAACCCGTTCGTCAAGCCCTTTCGGGATACAATCTAGTGTGAAGATCAGCGCGCTTAAGCTGCGACAGAACCTCTACAACATTCTTGACAAGGCCTACTCCGCCAGCGCCCCCGGCACCAGCTCCACCCGGTCCATCGCCAAGAACTCCCTAATGTGCGGATGCGGCGATTTCTCAAGATCCCGCACCGGTCCGAAATAAATGGCTTCCCCCTTGAAAAGCACTACAACTTTATCAGCCACTCTGCGCATCAGATCCAGATCGTGCGTCACGACTACCCCAGTCAGCCGCAGCTCGTGCTTCAGTTTGAGCATCAGGTTGATGAGCGTATCCGACATGAGGGGATCCACCATCGTGGTCGGCTCATCGTAAAGGATGCACTCCGGCTGTGCCGCCAGCGCGCGAGCAATGGCGACCGCCCGTTTATAGCCGGTCGACAGATCGGCCGGGTAGGCATCGCGAAACTGCAGCATATCCACCAGCGACAGCAGCCCGTCCACCACGTCTTCCTTGTTTTTCTCGTCGTAATCGCTGCGCAATTCGAGCGAAAACAGGATGTTCTCGCCCACAGTCAACGAATCAAACAGCGCACCCGATTGGAACACCATCGTGACTTTCTTGCGGATTTCGCGCATCTGGGCCTCCCCGAAGTCAGTGATGTCCTGGTAAGACACAAAGACGCGCCCCTGATCCGGCTTCAGAAAACCCATGATGTGCCCCAGGCTCACTGACTTGCCGACGCCGCTCCGGCCTATGATCGCCAGCGTTTCCCCGATATCGACATGGAAGCTGACGTCGACTAAAACCGGGTGATCGAACGTCTTATAGACATGCTGGAACTCGATATAGTGGAGCTTTTCAGTCATGGTTCGTTCTTTTCGAATTCGGCCCACTCGTCGGGAGTGTTGACATTGGCCAGCGCGGCCGGATCCACCGGCCTCAGTTCGACCTTCAACTCCGGAACTAAGTCTCTCATTTTAAATCTCTTATTGCGATTAGCGAGAAGCAGCACCGGCAGGCAGCGCCGATGATAGACGGCACACAGCGGTTCTGGCTCGCCGCCCGGCCCCACCGCCATCACGCAATTGCGGCCAGGTTTGGCTTCCGGGTAGATCAACTGCCGCAGCACCCACACCGACATTCGGGGCATGTCGCAAGCCACTACCAGGTTCCAGTCTGTCGGCGAAACTCTCAAGGCCGTATAGATCCCCCCCATGGGCCCACAACCAGCCAACTTGTCGCGGTAAACCGCGCGCCCGATGTGATGGTAGCGATCCGGATCTCCGATAAGAGCTACCGATCCGACCGCCTCGCGCACGGTCCGCGCCACATACTCTACCAGCGTCGTTTCACGATAAGCCAGCAACGCCTTGTCGCGGCCCATTCGGGAACTGGCCCCACCCGCCAGCACAAACCCGGACCGTCGCATGAGAGAATAATAGCATTGCGGTCCAGTCCGTCCCTCAGAAACAAAGATTTGCGGAGAGGAGAATTCCGGGTATAATCGGATAAAACAAGAGGATGCGCTTTTGTTCGGAAGTTGTTCTGAGGATGATGGTTTTGGGATCGATGATTCTGGCAGGCCTGCGGGCGGAAAACACGCCCCCGCCATCGCTTAACCCGACACTGCTGGATGCGACCCCCGCCTTACCGCGGGTGATCTACGTCGTGCGTGTGGACGCGCGCACTGGCCGGCTGGTGCGAAGCACCGTGGTGACGCCCCCGGTTGGCGCCGCATCGGCGCCGAACACGAACCCCCAAGTTCGCGCTATGGTTGAGGAGACCGCTAAGAATCTAGACGTGAGCCCGCTGTTGGTGGATTCCGTGATCCAGGTGGAGAGCAACTACAATCCTTACGCCGTTTCTCCCAAGGGAGCGCAGGGATTGATGCAGCTAATGCCCGACACCGCGCGCCGCTTTGGCGTGACGAACAGCTTCGACCCCCAGCAGAATATTGAGGGCGGTGTTCGCTACCTTAAGTTCCTTCAGGAAACGTTTCAAGACGACCGGTTGGCGGTGGCCGCCTACAATGCCGGCGAAAAAGCGGTGGCAAAATATAAGAACGTGCCGCCCTATCGCGAGACCGTCGACTATGTCGCCAAAGTGAGCCAGAAGTACAACCATGCTCAGCACGCGGCCGCGAAGAGCGCTGCGCCCGCCAAGACTGTGGAAAAAACGGAACCAGCTGAAGGGGAAACTCGTCACGTGGTCGGATACATCGATCAGGAGGGCCGGCTGCACATCGCCACGCGCTAAGTAGAAACTATGTCCCACCTCCCCCCCAAACATGCCGCCAGGCACGTCGGGCGCCGCATCGCAGCACTTTCGCTTTTGATCGCGGGCGGCGTGCTGGCAACAGAGCCGAAGGACACGCATCATGTGAAGGCCGTGCGCTTCTGGACGCTCGGAGACGTCACTCGCATTGCGATCGAAACCGACGGAGCATTTCAAGTCCGGTCCGATCGCCTGGAGAATCCCGACCGCCTCTTTTTCGACCTGGTAGGAACCCAACCCAACCTGGGAGATAAAAATCTGACCGTTATTCCGGTCTCCGACCATCTGGTCCGCCAGATCCGGGTCGCCGAGACCCAGCGAAACGTGACCAGGATCGTTCTCGATATGGAAGGCCCGGCGGTGGCAACCACCTCGCACCTGGACAATCCGAATCGGCTGATCATCGAGTTGCGGGCTTCCGGTCAGAGCGCTGCAGCTAACAAACCGGCTGTGGACAAGATGGTTGTGGAAATTGTGCCAGCCGTTGAAAAGGAAATCGTTCCGCAAGAAACAGCGCGGAAGGAGCCAATTGAGCCGCGCCTGTTCAATCCTCCGCCTCCGGCGCAGTCCGAGCCGGCCAAGCCCGTTCAGGTCGCGCTGCTCGATCCGCCCAGAGTTTTAGGACGCACATCGAACCTGCCAACGTCGTCTAATATCGCCTCCAAGCTTGCGCCCACGTTTTCCGGCAGCTCGCTTGGCGCGCCGCCTCCCGCGTCGATTACACCGCTGCTGAGCGCGCCTACTCCGGCTGCTCCGTCGCCCGCTCCCGCCGCTCTTCCAGTTTCGATTCCCGAAACGGCGCTTCCGGCAAAACGCAACTCCGCTGGTGGCCGGTCGATGATCCGCGTGCTCGGCCTGAAGGTCGGCCGGATCGTTCTCGATCCCGGACATGGCGGCCACGACACCGGCACCGTTGGACCGGAAGGCTTACGCGAGAAGGACCTGGTTCTGGATGTGGCGAAACGGCTGGGAGCTCTGATCGAGGAGCGCCTGGGCAGCGAGGTCATCTACACTCGCACCGATGACAGCTTTGTCGCGCTGGAACGCCGGACGGAGATCGCCAATGAAGCTAAGGCTGACCTGTTCTTATCCATTCACGCCAATTCCTCCACGCTGCACTCGGTGGCGGGCGTTGAAACTTATTACCTGAACTTCACCACCCAAAGAGCCGCGCTCGAAGTTGCGGCCCGCGAGAATGCCGGCTCGCAGAAAACCATCTACGAGCTGCAGGACCTGCTTGAGAAGATCGCGCTCAAAGACAAGGTGGAAGAATCGCGCGAGTTCGCGACACGAATCCAGTCGGCGCTTTTCAGCGCATCCGCGAAGGGCGATCCCAAAGCAAGAGACCGAGGCATCCGCAAGGCTCCGTTCGTGGTGCTGATCGGCGCTACGATGCCGTCCGTGCTGTCGGAGATCGGCTTCATCAGCAATGCGCACGATGAGAGCATCATGAAGCGGGCCGAATATCGCGATCGGCTAGCCGAGGCGCTGTACAAAGGCTTGGCCGGTTATGCGAACACGTTGAGCCATTTTCAGGTGGCGCAGCGGCATTAGTGGCCACTTAGCACCAAGCATCATTTATGAAATTCCGTGGATCATGCGTGCTCGCATGCGCATGTGCAGCTTCAATGTGCTGTCAAACGCTGGAGTCCCTCCGGACCGAGCTGGAGAATAAATCGAGACAAATTGGTCTCGCGCTGCTGCTAGATCGAGGCTATGAGATCGCTGTGTGTCCATTTGTGGGGCCATGTCTCCCTCGCAAGGTTCCGTCTGGGTCGGCACGACCTACGGCTACTCCAGATGGAGAGCGCATCATTTGGGTCACTCAAGGACCACCTTACACGTCCAGCATTGAAATGGACGCGACCGGCGGTAACACCATTCGTGGTCGCAGCGTGCCTTATTGGCTTCACATTCTTGCGGTGTCCTCGGAAGAGCCACCCAAGATCGCCGTCGCATCGAATCTGACGGAGATTCGTTATGGAGCCTGGAACCTACCATCAACACACGTGATTGAAGGAATCGGGCCCATTGATCACTCGGCGGGCTGGAACGTTGACGGTACCAAACTGGTTTTCGGTCGAAACGGAACGATCAGGATGTTGGACATCCATAGTAATCGTCTGAATACGATCGACTCGGGCATAGACCCAACCTGGTCGCCCGACGGCCGCTGGATCCTTTATCGAAACAGCGGGAACCATGCGATTCTTTTCAACCCTCGATCTGGCGAGAAAAAGCGCATCCTGGAAAATCGGGAGCTTGCTCCTCTCCCTTTGCGTTGGTCTCCGGACTCTCAGTATTTGGCTTATGTCGAACGAAGGGACCATATAACCTGGCAGCTCTCGGTCTTCCGGGTCCAAGATAACGCGATCCAGATGGTGACGCCGTTTAGTCCCATCATCAGCTACGTCACCGACTGGTCATGGATTTTAAATTACAAAGTCTTCTGTCGGGAGTGCTCTCAGCAGTAGGCCGGCGTTACACGAAAAAGTTCCAGATCACTGCGCGATCGGTTCCGTCTTCCCGCTATTGAACAACATCACCGGCTCGGAATCGAACGATAGAAACTCCACCCGATTGCGGCCGAGCTTCTTGGCCAGATACAAGGCTTCGTCCGCCTTCCGGATCAGCCCTTCTTGAGTCCACGACTGGCCTGGAACAGCGGAAGTGGCTCCGAAGCTGGCCGTCACGCAGATCGAAGTTTCGTTCAGGGACATACTGGGTTGGGCAAGGTGTTTGCGCAACCGCTCAGCCTGGCTAAAGCTGGTCTGCTGATCGCAGCCTGGCAGCAGGATGAGGAACTCCTCGCCTCCATATCGGCCGATTGCGTCGTATGGCCGCATGGCGTTCTGCATCCGTCGAGCGGCCTCAACCAGCACCGCGTCGCCCACCAGGTGGCCATAAGTGTCATTGACCGATTTGAAGTGGTCGAGATCCACCATGATCACTCCCACCGGGCCTTTTTCGCGCGCCGAACGCGACAATTCGCGCGTCATTTGCTCCAGAATCGAATTCCGATTCCAGAGATGAGTCAGCGAATCCTTGGTGGCCTCCTCGCGCAAGGCCTCCCGTGCCGAAAGCAGCTCGGCTTGCAAATCCACCAGCCGGGTTCCGGCGCGCAGCCGCACCTGTAGCTCATGCTGATCGAACGGCTTGGTGATGTAGTCATCGGCGCCCGCTTCCATCCCCTCGATCAGGTCTTCCTTCTGGCTTTTGGACGTCAGCAGCAGGATGTAGATATAAGGTTCACGAGCCCGCTGCCGGATCCGCCGGCACACTTCCAGGCCCGTCATGCCGGGCATCATCCAGTCTAGAATCGCCAGCGCCGGGGCATGGTCCTGCTCCAGAATTTCGAGCGCCTCAACGCCATCGCAGGCCACGGCAACCTCATAGCCCCACTTCCGGAGTGTCGCCTCCAGAAGATGACGCGAAACGATGCTGTCGTCTGCTATCAGGATCTTCACGCGGTTCTCGTAAACGTACGCAAGCTGGTCCTCAGGGGCATAAACGAGGCCTACATCTCTCTCATCGGCGGGCAATAGTATTAACCTTAGCGCCCCTGATGTTAAGAAGATAACACCTTTGCCTGCATCGTTTCACGGCTACGCGCTACCGGCGAGCCAGGCAGTCTAGCCGGTCCAATGTATTCTCTATATCAGCTTCACTGGTCCGTGGATTGATGGTGCACATCCGAAGCACTGTCCTGCCCCGCAAGACTGTGGAAGTAATCAGCGCGAACCCGTCCTTTAGGATACTCTGCACCAACTGAAGATGAGCGGCGTCATCGGCGCTTTCGAAACGGAAACAGACGATTCCCATTTGGGCGGGCGTCACGATCTCCCATCCGGGCATTTTGCGAAGCCGCGTCTCGGTGAATTCCGCCAGCGTGAACCCTCGCTCGACAGCCGCTCGAAACGCCGCCATTCCGAACACCTTAATGGACATCCACAACTTCAGAGCCCGAAAGCCTCGCGTGAGCTGCAGGCCATGGTCGGTAAAATTAAATTCGGTCGAATACTGGTGTGTGTCCTTCAGATACTCCGGCAAAATGAGAAACGTGTCGCGCAGATGAACCAGTTCCCGCACCAGAACGCAGCCGATCTCGAAGGGCTGGAACAGCCACTTGTGCGGATCGAGTGATAGCGAGTCGGCCATCTCGATCCCGGCCAGCAGTTCGCGGCCCCGATTGCATATTGCCGCAGCGGCTCCATAGGCGCCGTCCACATGCAGCCAGAGACCCTGGTCCTTGCAAAGGCCCGACAGTTCACCTAAAGGATCGATGGCTCCGGTATTCGTGGTACCCGCGCTGGCGATCACGCAAAACGGCCGCTTCCCCCCGGCACGATCTTTCTCAATCACTCGCGCCAATTCGCGGATAGGCAGCCGGTAATCCGCATCGCAGGCTAACTTGCGAACGTTCTCCGCAGTCATACCGATTACGCGCAGAGCTTTTTCGAGTGACGAATGCGCCTGATCGGAAAAGTAAACCATAGCTCCATCCAGCCGATCGCCTAGCGCGACATGCCTCGCCACGGCCAGCGCCGTCAAATTGGCCATCGTGCCGCCGCTCACGAACAACCCGCCCGAGCCACTTGGAAATCCACTGGCAGCCCGTAGCCACTCGATCACCGCGAGTTCCACGGCGGCCGGCCCTGAGCCACTGATCCAGGTTCCGGCAAACACGTTATAACCGGAGATTAGTGCATCCGCCATCGCGCTCACGAAGTTGCCCGGCCCGGGGACATAGGCGAAGAACCTGGGATGGTTCACGTGCATCGTGTTGCGGAGAATGTCGCACTCCAGCTGCTCGAGCACGGCCTCAAATTCCATTCCGTGCTCGGGCGCCGGCTCTGTCAATGCCACC
>Ga0210386_10000486_pt1 | contig 36485 bp, 32 predicted proteins | sample IncBWH32OmetaG_FD_160091 | JGI IMG/M metagenome (GOLD analysis project Ga0210386, IMG submission 160091) | Forest soil microbial communities from Barre Woods Harvard Forest LTER site, Petersham, Massachusetts, United States - Inc-BW-H-32-O ...
CGGTCGGTGGAGGCGTCGTCCACAAAGATAATTTCGTACTGCTTTTGCAGAGATTCCAGCACGGCCGTCAGCCGATCGTACAGCGGCAGGATAGACGGCTCCTCGTTATGTATTGGGATGACGATCGACAGCATTACAGTGTTGCAACCAGCTTAACTTATACAATAAACGATTATGGCCGAGGACGTCCGGCGCTCGTTTCGAATTGTTTGGGTGACCCTTAGCCTGCTGATCCTGGCTGTGCTGGTTTCGCCATTCACGTTGGGCCGCGAACGCCTCGCTCGCATGGTGCCGGTGTGCGAGTGGAAGGCGAAATACGGAAAGGAATGCTCCTTCTGTGGAATGACCACGAGCTTCCTGGAGATTTCCGAAGGCCGGTTGGGTGAGGCCAGTCACGCAAATCGCGGCGGCATTCCGCTTTACCTGCTTTTCGTTGCTAACGAGATTTGCGCGCTGGCGTTTATTCGGCGCAAGGGAGCGATTTAAATGCAAGCATTGAGCTTGGCATGGGGTATCCTGGCACTGATCGGAATGGTGGTGGGTTTCATTCCGTGTTTCGGATGGACGAATTGGGTGAACATCCCGTTCGCATTCGCTGGATTGATCTTCAGCATCATCGCGCATATTCTGACCAGAGGTCCGAACCGGCAGAATTCGCTGGTGGCGATTATTCTTTGTATTCTGGCGATTTTGCTGGGCTCCAAGCGGTTGGTGGCTGGATTTGGAATCTTATGAGGGTGGACGAAGGCACGCCTCGTGCACGTACGGAGTAAATGGGTTGGCTCCTCTCTTCGTAATTCAGTTCGTTCTGCCTCGCAGCTGTCGCATTTGGAGTGCTAACCCTCAAGAAGTTGGTGCCGTGAGAGCAGGAGGAAACGTGGAAGGATCAGACGTGTTGAGGACCGCGAGAATACTCTTGTGGCTTCTTTTCATCGATGCGTTCTTTCTATGTTTGGTACTTGCTTTTCACCCACATAGCGGATTTCCTGCAATCGGACTGATCGGCGCGCTGTTCTTCTATCCCACCAACATGGTTATCGGTCTTCTTCCGATTACAAACCCTTATTCCGCGGCCCGCGCAGCCCAGTCGGCATCCTGGTGGCCCTTTTCAGCATTCAGTTCCTGATCATGAGTGTTGTGATCTTTCCGTTGGTTGCCCTGAAGGATTGGTTCTTGGCAAGACAACAACGCACGAAGATGAGAGGGTCATGAAGCACATCGCCGTGGTGCCCATGGCGATCAAGGCTTTCCTGGTTTCAGCCGCGTTTCAGTTTCCATTCATGCTGATGCAGTCTACTCATTCACGCATATGGGAGGTCATCGGTACACTGTACTTTATTCCTTCCATGGTTATTCTTGAGCGTCTGCCACCCACGTTTCATCTGTTCCGCAATGCGCGGGAAAGCACAATGCTGAGTTACCTGATTGAGGTCGATACTTTTCAGTTCGTCATGGTGAACGCGGTCATTTTTGGGATACTGGTTGTCGGAGCACGACTCAGTTTGAAGCGAAAAGCAAGCTGGGAGAAGACACCGAGTGAAAAATCCCGGCAGCAATACGAAACGCAAAAAAGCGCTGCTTTCCGTGGTCGGCGTTTGGAAGGACCCTACCGATCTGCCTGAAACACAGAGCTACCTCCGCAAGCTGCGAAAGGGCACGCGGCTCGCCCGGCTCCGCTAACGAAAAAGCCGCCCAGGACACCCTAGACGGCCTCTTCTCCTCTGGTTGTGCGTCGCGATTAGTCCCCGAAGGAACCTACCTCTTCGCGATCTACTTCTGATTTTGTCTTCGCCGGCGGCGCCGGAGCGATGGATCCGAGTTGCACCAACTCTGGCCCAGGCTGTTCCTTCAACACGTGCTGGCGATACAACTTCGCCATGCGCTCATTCTCCTGCTGCTCGCGCAGTTTCTCGTCGCGGGCGCGTTTCTTTTCCTCACGCGCGTTCTTGGCGATCCCCAGCTTGTCGAGATCGTTCTGCTTGCCGTGGTTCACATCGTCGGCGCGCAGCACCAGGGAGTGATTCGCGCTCTCCAGGCCCACCTTCTTGCCGCCGGCGAAGATCTCATGCCGCCCGCGCTCCTCATACCACTTGGTGAGCGTCGCGGTCATGTGCATCTTCTCGATGATGTTCCGCCAGCCGACACCAGTATTGTAGGCGCAGAACGAAATCTCGCCTTCCTGCGTCGCGTATGGAATGATGCACTGCTCGGTGCGCCGGAAATCGTAGTTGAACAGATCCTGGAACCACATGCCGGCGATGAACAGGAAATTCCAGCGATCCTGGCGGCGCTTGGTGATGTCTTCCATGGTGCGGTCGCCGGTGACTTTGCCGTACGCGCCGGTCTGCGCCTTCTTTGACATGCCGAAACACTTGTCGAACTTGGCGATCATGTCGCTCAGCTTGAAATGAGTTGGCGAGGTGAAGGGATTGTAGTTGCGTAGCAGCGCCAGCGTAACACCCATCACCGAAAGCTTCTTGCCACGCGCCGCGTCATTAATGCGCTCGATGTCTTTGGCCAGCCGCTCGGCATTGAGAAACGCCGTCACCGGTACGGCTTCCTTGGTTTCCTTGTCGCACATCACGGCCATACCGATGCCGCAATTGGGGTGGCAGCCACAACTTAGCTGGCCCCACTCGGCCGCCGGACCGTGTACCAGATCGGCGAAGTCGGAGAAGGTGCTCATGAAGGAAATCGGGAACCAGTCGCGTACGGGCACTCCCAGACCGGTCTGATTCCTGACGTCATGCGCCAGATGCGACAGAGTGTAGCGTTGGGCCTGACGGCGCTCGTCAGTCACCGCTTCGTCGCGGCCGGTGAAGGAAACCGGCTGGAAGCTCAAGAACGGGATCTTCTTCGGATTGTCGAGGGCGAAGCGCACCACGGCGCCCACCTGCTCGTTATTGATGCCGTTAATGATGGTGATCACGGGCACGATGTCGACGCCCGCCGTCCATAGATTCTCGATGGCGCGCATCTTGACATCGAACAGGTTGCCGACCGCCCGGTGCGAGTTGGCGGCGTTGCCGATGCCGTCAAACTGAAGATACGCATAGCGCAACCCGGCTTCAGCGGCCTTCTTGCAAAACTCAGGGCTCTTGGCGAACTCGATGCCGTTGGTGGCCGCCTGGACGCTGTTGTAGCCCACTTTTCGGGCATATTGGACCGCCTCCAGGAAGTGGGGCGACAGCGTCGGCTCGCCGCCGGAGAACTGCACCGACATCTGGCGCCGCGGCTTGATGGAAATGGCGTTATCGAGCAGCGTTTGGATGTCTTCCCAGCTCAATTCGTGCACGAAACCGACCTGATTTGCGTCCATAAAGCACGGATCGCACATCATATTGCAGCGATTAGTGAGGTCGATGGTGAGCACTGACCCGCGGCCATGCAGGATGGTGCTGGTGCCATGGTTGTGCAGCTTTTCGTCGTTGTGCGCGCGGATGTCGCGACCGGGAAACACGTCTTCCAGGTGTTTAAAGAACGCCGGATCCATCGACATGACGTCTTCGAAGAGTCCGTGTTTGACGCATTCCTTCACCATCAAGATCTTGCCGTCGCGCTCGATGACCTTGGCTTTGATTTCGCCAACTTTTTCGTTGAGCAGGATCTCGTGCGGGAGCTTGCCGTCGACGATCTGCTGCCGGATTTCCGGGATACAGCGCGGGCATAGCGAATCGGTCTCGCGGGGCCAGCCGAGCGGCGGCTTCTGCTTCTCGTAGCTCTTAAGCAGCGGTTTATCGGACCAGTTCGGCTTGAACGACGGGTTCTGGCTGATTTGGTTGAGTTTATCGAACACAAACCAGGCCCCGCCAGCCGCCATCGTGACAGCCTTTTCGACGTACTTTATGGGCTTATGCATATATCCGGTATGACTTTCTAGAGTATAAGCGAGGCACCTTTGGGAGGCTAGACGAATGCGTTAAACCGCCCATTTTCTAAGCTCGATGGTGATATCACCCATTGAACGGGCTTGGTGCGGGCCACCCGGTCCCCATTGAAAAGACTAGGTTTATCCCTTAGTGACCGGTTTTGTCGCGATGAGATGGCTTCGTTTTGTCAATATGGGAAGGTGACAGCCGCCGAAGTGAAGCGTTTAGCCCGGGAATGTGGCTTTGAACTCGCCGGCATCGCGAGCGCCGAGCCTCTGGCCGAGGACAACCGCCGATACCTGGATTGGGTCGACCGCGGAATGGCCGGCGCGATGGGTTATCTAACCGACCGGCGCGCCACCATCCGAACCGATCCGAAGCTGCTGCTCGCGACCGCCCGCACGATCATCTGCGTCGGGAAACTTTATAACGGACCCCAAGCCCGTTCCACCGCGCTGTCTGATCCGGAGGCGGGCTGGATTTCCCGTTATGCCTGGGGCGAGGATTATCATGACGTGCTCGGCCGCGGACTGGAGCTGCTGGTCGGGCGACTGCCGGCCGGGCATGATTACAAGATCTGCGTTGACACGGCGCCGCTACTGGAGCGGTCGTACGCTAGGGAAGCCGGGCTCGGCTGGATCGGCAAGAACACGTGCTTGATTAATCAGGAGATGGGGTCGTGGTTCTTTCTAGGTGAAGTGGTGACCTCGCTCGAGATCGAACCCGATTCCCCGCCACCCGACCGGTGCGGGACGTGCACGCGCTGCATCGATGCTTGTCCAACTCAAGCGATAGCCGCGGGAGGCTACGAGATCGATGCCCGGCGCTGCATTCCGTATTTCACGATCGAGCTGCGTGGATCTATACCAGAAGCGATGCGCGCAGGGATCGGCCAGCATGTCTTCGGTTGCGACATCTGCCAGGATGTATGCCCCTGGAATAGTGACGCGCCCGAGGCCACTGAACCGTCGTTTGAACCGCGCCATTTCGCGCCGCCGCTCGAGAAGCTGGCTGGTCTTAGCGAGCAGGAGTTCCGCGACGTTTACGCGCATAGCCCCATCCAGCGAGCCAAGTATGCGGGTTTCCTGCGCAACGTAGCAATCGCGATGGGCAACAGCGGGTTGACGAAATTCCGCGAGCCATTAGAGAAGCTGGCACAGGGGCCCGACGAAATGGTGGCTGAGCACGCCCGTTGGGCATTGGAAAATTTGGCGCGTTAACTCACCAGAGCTTGTGGGGATCGAGATGCTTGCTTCACCCGGTACATGGCGGAATCGGCGAATGCAATCAATGCTTCGGACTCGGTTGCGTCGTCGGGCAGGCTCGCAATTCCGATGCTGAGGCTCAGCTTGATTTGGCGTTCGCCGAGCGGCAGTGGGGTCTGCGCGATGGTGTGGAGAATTCGGTCGCGCACGAACGGCGCGGCCGCCGCATCGGTCTGAGGAAGAATGACAGCGAACTCATCGCCACCCAAGCGAGCGCAAACGTCAGTGGAGCGGCAGCAGGAATTCAACACGCCTGCCACGGTTTTGAGGGCTTCGTCGCCGGCGTGATGGCCGTAGCAGTCATTCACCTACTTAAAGAAGTCGAGGTCGATCAAGAGCAGCGAAAGTGGGCCATAACGAACGGCTCTGGCAACTTCGTGCTGCATGACTTCTTCAAATTTCCGGCGGTTGAGCAGGCCCGTGAGCGGATCGGTGGTGGCCAAGTTGAGGAGTTCGGCATTGGCCTGTTCCAGGCGCTCCTTGTAAGAGCAGAGGACCTGGGTGCGCTGCCGAACCAATAGCTCGAAAGCGCTGTTCAATGAGTTGTTCAGCTCGAAAGCGTTGGCTCGAAAAGCCACCGTGGACGGGATAGTGACGCCGCTGAGTTCCCCGCCTTGCTCGCGGTGAAGAACAGCTTCATAAGCCTTCTGCACCGCGAAGTATCCCTGCAAGTACCGGTTCTCGTCGATTATTGCCGAGATAATTCGGCGGTCGAGGAACTGCCGCGCCTTCTCGGTGTTGCTGAATCCGACGAAAGGCAGGCTCAAAGCAGCTTTATCCAAGGCCTCGGCCACTTCAACCAATTCGTCGCAACCGACATAGACGCCATCGGCCTGGGCAAGTGCGGCGACCAATTCGGGGGTAGTGCCCTGGACGGGATTCGGGTGGATCGTTTCGTGCATGTAAGGCTGACATTCCAATCCTGTTTGAAAGCCCCGGTGCCTCTGCGCAAAGTGAGGCCGCTCCAGGGGCCCGGTAAATGAGAGTACATGCCCGCGGCCGCCCATCAGTTTTGAAAGCACCTCGGCGGCCAAGGCTCCGGCCGCATGCGAATCGGGGCCGACAAAGGCTGATCGCGTGCTCAAGGGAGCGTCGCCGTGAAAGGTGATCACTGGAATTCCCTGCTGTTCCAGCAGGGCAATGAGATCGTCCAGAGCGGTGAAATGTGCCGGAAGAATGGCGATGGCATCGACATCTTCTTCAAGCAATCGTTTCAATATTTCCCGTTGAGCTTGAGGATCGTGCTGGTCGGTAGTCAGGTTTTGCACCTGTACTCCGAAGGAACTGAGGTCGAAGGTTGCTTCCCAGACGCCTTCCCACACGCGGTCGAAGAAATCCTCCGGCTGGACTGGCGCAACGACGGCGATGATGACGTTTTCGCGCACCTTACCCCCTCTCTTTCGTATCGAACCGGAAGGGATATTCTTTAGCGGGGACTGAACAATGGGTAGAACTACTGCCTTATCATGAAAGCGATGTCCGTTTCTGAAGAGTTGCACGAGCAGTCCGAGCACGCCAAGGACCCGTTCGATAAACGGGTGGCCGCGACCATGGCTATTCTCGCTGCGACGCTGGCGATTGTCTCAGTGGCCGGCCACATCGCCACCACGGAAGAATTGCTGCTGCAGCAGAAGGCCTCGGACCAGTGGTCGTATTATCAAGCCAAATCGATTCGCCGCTACGAATCGGAGGTCGCTCGCGATATGTTCGCCGCCATGCGGAACGATGCCAAGAGCGAGGAATACACCAAGAACGCCGAGCGCTACCGGAAAGACGACGAAGAGATCCAGAAGCAGGCGCAGGATCTTGAACAGGAAAGCCACGTAAGAGGACACCAGGCGCTGCGCCTGCACTTCGGCGAAGTGTTCCTCGAAATCTCGATTGTGTTGGCATCCCTGGCAATCCTGAGCAAGCGCCCCTTGTTCTGGTATGCGGCGCTGGGCGGTGGCGCGGTGGGCGCGATCATCGGCGCCACTGCGTACTTTGTTCACTAAGTCATATAGGGCAGGTCGGAGGCAGGCCGGAGACCTGCCCCACAAATTTTGAGATCGCTTGTCGATCTTGGGCGGCCTGGTTCGTTATTAGGGTGCAAGACGCAAACACCTAAGGAGAACCCAATGAAAACACAATTCTTTTTGATAGCGACGCTGATCGCGGCTTCGGCCGCCCTTCCGGCCGCCGATTCCAAACCTATTCCGTCAGCCAACGCCGACTCGGCTTTTGCCCGCCTGAAGACACTCGTCGGTGAATGGGAGGGGACAACCAGCTCGGGGAAGGTCCATTTGAGCTATGAACTTGTTTCCGGCGACACAGCCCTGCTGGAACGTGAATCATCGGAAACGATGCCGACCATGGTGACCCTTTACTACGTGGACCGCGGCCACCTGATGCTCACGCATTACTGTATGCTCGGCAATCAGCCCCGCATGCAGGTTAAGGCTTTCAACACCGACACCGGGGAGCTGGATTTTCAGTTTCTGGATGCCACCAACCTGGCCAGCCCCGGCGCCGGGCACATGCACAATGCCAAGCTTCGTATCGTGGATAATAGCCACTTGGTGAGCGAGTGGCAGTTTTACGATAATGGGAAGCCAAAAATGACCGAGAGCGCGCAGTACACTCGCGTACAATAGGAGAAAAATCGATGCCACAATACATGCTCCTTCTTCATGGCGATCCATCCGGCTGGGTGAAGCTCAGCCCGGAAGATATGCAGAAGGCCATCGAAAAGTACATGGCCTGGACTAAAAAGCCCTTCACCCGGGACAGTAAGCGGTTAGCGGACGAACCCGGCCGCGTAATCCGTTCCCAGGGGGGCAAGCCTAAAGCGACTGACGGCCCGTACAGCGAGACCAAAGAGATTCTAGCGGGCTACTACACCATTGAAGCGGCCAGTTATGATGAGGCCGTAAAGCTGGCGCTGGAGCACCCTCAGCTCGAATACGGGGGCACGGTGGAAGTGAGGCAAGTCTACGGATCGTGACCGCGGCGGGTGAGGCTGGATCGCTGCTGGAGCATCTGTTCCGGCATCAGGGGGGTCGCATGGTGGCGCACCTGACCCGTCTGCTGGGTCCGGCAAACATCGATCTCGCCGAAGAGACGGTGCAGGAAGCCATGCTCCGCGCTCTCCAGACCTGGCCCTATGAGGGGGTTCCGGAGAACGCCGGGGCATGGCTTTTTCGCGTGGCTCATAATGCCGCAATCGATGCGGTGCGGCGCAGCCGCCTGTTCAGCGACAAGAGCGACGCCATTGTCAGGGAGCTGACCCGCTCGGTATCGAATCCGCAAGATAATGCGGATCTGGAAGAACAGTTCCGCGACGATGAGCTGCGCATGATCTTCATGTGCTGCCATCCGGACATTCCCCAGGAGTCAAGCGTGGCCTTGAGCCTGAAGACCGTGGGCGGATTCAGCGTGCGAGAAATAGCGCGTGCGTTTCTGGCCGACGATGCCGCGATCGCGCAGCGGCTGGTCCGCGCCAAGAGCCAGATCCGAGAGCGGCATTTGACGTTCGACATGCCTCGGGGAGCCGAGCTGAAGGTGCGCCTGGGTTCGGTGCTGGACGTAATCTACTTCCTGTTCAATGAAGGCTACACCGCGCACGCGGGTCAGGACCTGATCCGCCGGGATCTGTGCTTTGAAGCGCTCCGGCTGGGCCGTCTGGTGGCGGCTTCGTCGATCGCAATACCCAGTGTTCATGCGTTGGTAGCCTTGATGGCCTTTCAAGTGTCGCGCCTGGCGGCTCGCGTTGACGAGTCAGGCGAACTCGTCCTGTTCGAGGATCAGGATCACGGGCGCTGGGACCAGCGTCTGATCAGTGTCGGATTCCATCATTTCGATCGATCGATGGTTGGCGATGAATTATCCGAATATCACGTGCAAGCGGCGATTGCCGCCACGTACGCGCGCGCCCCGGATGCGCAGTCCATCGATTGGCAAATGATCCTTCAGTTATACGATCAGTTTCTGGCGATCAATCCTTCTCCGGTAGTGGCGCTGAACCGCGCCGTAGTGGTCGGGAAGGTGGAGGGACCCGATCAGGCGTTGGCCGCGATTGCGCCGCTGGAGAACAATTCGAGACTGCGCCGCTACTACCTTCTGCCCGCGGTCCGGGGCCATCTGCTTCTGGAACTGGGGCGGCACAGCGAAGCGGCGGCCTGTTTCAGCGCAGCCCTCGAATGCCCCTGCTCGGAGCCGGAACGGAGGTTCCTGCGGCGCAAACTCGAGCAGTGCGAGCGCGCTACAATTCTTGAGCAGGATTAAGCTTGAGCAGGATTAAGAAGGAGGCGTCATGAGACATCCACGTCGATTGGGGGCCCTGATGGCGATCATCAGCGCAACCGTACTCGCTGCAACCACCGAACCGAACGCACAGCCCAATCCTTACCGAACGATCGAGAACTGGGCCAAGCTTCCCGACGGTCGAACCTGGGGATCGGCGGCCGGTGTCGATCTCGATTCGCGCGGTCACATCTGGGTGGCGGAGCGGTGCGGCGCAAATTCCTGCGCCGGCAAGATAGACGATCCGATTCTGGAATTCGATGTGTCGGGCAAGCTGCTGAAGAGTTTCGGCGGCGGAATGTTCATTTTTCCGCACGGCCTATATGTGGATAAGGACAACAACATTTGGGTGACTGACGGCCAGGGCAAAGACGGCAAGGGGCACCAGGTATTCAAGTTCAGTCCGGATGGAAAAGTCTTGATGACACTCGGGAAGGCCGGGGTCACGGGCGACGGCCCCGATACCTTCAATGCTCCGTCAGCCGTCGTGGTCGCGCCGAACGGCGATATTTTTGTCGCCGACGGACATGGCGGGAACACGAACGCGCGAATTGTGAAGTTCGACAAGGACGGGAAGTTTATCAAGACCTGGGGCCACAAGGGGTCGGGCGAAGGCGAGTTCAGCACGCCGCATACGCTGGCCTTCGATTCGAAAGGACGGCTCTTCGTGGGCGATCGCGGAAACAATCGCATCCAGATTTTCGATCAGGATGGGAAGTTTCTAGAAGTATGGGCGCAGTTCAGCCGGCCAAGCGGGATTTTCATCGACAAAAAGGACGTAATGTATGTAGCCGATTCCGAGTCGAGCGACGACAATCATCCGGGTTGGAAGCGCGGCATGAGAATCGGGAGCGCCAAGGATGGCTCGGTAACGGCATTCATTCCCGATCCACAACAGCCGGCGCCTCGTGGCACCAGCGCGGCAGAGGGCGTCGTAGCGGACTCGAAAGGTATTATTTACGGGGCGGAAGTGGGTCCGAAAGATTTGAAGAAGTACGTCAAGAAATAGCTGCGAGCGGACGGCCGCAGAGGGCTTCGAGAATCTCGATCGGGGCATGCTGGCTTGACGCGAGGGACTGGCGTCGCACGATCACAGTTTGCTCCAGTGCATGCTGGCCCGATAGGACGGCGTGGGGAACGATATCAGTGAAAACCATCCAAGTGGAGTCGGGTGGAAACTCGAAACGATACTTTGCGCAGTCGCGCTGATATTGCTCGTTGAACTTCAGGTAGTCGTGGAACCCGAGCATGAAGCGGTCGTAGGCCGACCGGTCGGCGATAGGTAGGCCGGCGGCGCGCAGAACGTTGCCCGGCCATGAACCACCCGGCCGCTTGGCGAACTCCGGCAGTCCGGCATCCAGGGCATAGCGCCGGGCGAGCGGCTCGAAGGGATCGGAAGTGAGCCACACGCGCGGCTTCGTTTTGTTGATATTGGTGAAGACGCGCAGAATCAAGTCGCCCTTGGTCGGGCGGGTGGGAAAGGCGTCGACGTGCAGCAGATCGTTGCGCTTCTTAGTCGGCAGATCGCGACCCTCTTCCTCCTGAGGACGAAAACTGGCGAAATCCACGCGGCAGCCGTCCATGTAGCGCGGCAGAAGCGAACGCAGCAGCTCTAGCGCACGTTGCGAATAAGCTCGCAGCACCTCGCGGAGCTTTTCTGAATCGTGCGCCATCGACTTATCGAAGCCCGTGACTTTGTCTGATGCTGGACGATACGCAATATTCTTGTGCAGGCTGCCACCTGTCAGGCTGGCGCCGCGCAGTACCTCGCGCTCCTCTTCCGATAACGCGAAGGGCGTCCGCGCAAAGAACAGGATGTTGCCGCGTTCGAGCTGAAGGTACTGCTCTTCGCGCGGCTGAACCTCGCTAACCGTTACAAGTTCCATGCTTATACTTGCCCGCCCAAATGCGGCACAATTAAGTTTAATGCCCACAGCGGACACAAGCCAGTGAAAGTTTCCCTATTCGTGACCTGTATTGTCGATCAGGTCTTCCCCCAAGTTGGAATCGCGATGGCCGAAGTGCTCGAACGCCTGGGCTATGAGATCGATTTCCCGCCAACGCAGACTTGCTGCGGCCAGCCGGCGTTCAATAGCGGCTACCCCCAGGAGGCGCGTACCGTGGCGCGCCACTTCCTGGACGTCTTCCGCGATTCAGAATATATCGTAGTGCCTTCCGGCTCGTGCACCTCGATGATTACGCACCATTACGAAGAGATCTTCAAGGACGATTCGAAACAACTCGAGCAGGCGAACCGCGTCGCACCGCGTGTATGGGAGTTTTCCAGATTTCTTCTCGAGGTAGCAAAGGCCGAGGATGTCGGCGCGCGCTATGACGGCGTCGTCACCTATCACGATAGCTGCCATGCCTTGCGCGAGCTGCGCATCAAAAGCGGGCCTCGGCGGTTGCTCGCCAAGGTTCAAGGCTTGACGCTGCGCGAGATGGACGTGGCCGAGGAATGTTGCGGATTCGGCGGGACGTTCTCGATCAAGTTTCCAGAAGTCTCGGGCGCGATGGCGCGCACCAAAATCGAGTCCATCAAGAAGACCGAGGCCAGCACGGTGGTCTCGATCGATTCGAGTTGCCTGATGCAGCTTCAAGGTGTGATCGACCGCGCGGGTCTGCCGATCCGCACCTTGCATCTGGCCGAGGTACTGGCGTCCCGATAAACCAAATGACCGGCGCACCTTCAGAAACTATCAAACAGACTCTCGACGATCCCAGGCTTCAGCTGGCCATCTATACCGCCAGCGGCCGGCTGATGGATCACCGCGCCACTGCCGTCGGAGCGGGCGTACTGCCGGAGTATCAGGATCTTCGCACCCAGGCCAATCTCATCAAGAAACACACCATCGAGAATCTCGATTACTACCTCGAGCAGCTCGAAGCGAACGTGGTGGCGCACGGCGGCAAGGTGGTTTTTTGCCGCGACGGCCAGGAGGTCGCCGATTTCGTTCTGGGGCTGGCCAAGAAGAACGGCGCCCGCCTGATAGTGAAATCGAAATCGATGACCAGCGAGGAGATTCACTTCAACGAGCGTCTGGAGCACCATCAACTGGAAGCGGTGGAAACCGATTTGGGCGAATATATTCTGCAGCTCGCGCACCAGCGGCCTTATCACATCGTCGCGCCGGCGCTGCACATGACACGCTATGATGTCGCGGATGTGTTTACCAAGCGGCTGGGCATCGAGAAAGAAGTGGTCCCAGAAAACCAGACCAAGATCGCGCGCGCGGTGTTGCGCGAGAAATTTCTCGAAGCCGACATCGGCGTCACGGGAGCAAATTTTCTGATTGCTGATTCCGGCGCGGTTGTAGTGGTCGAGAACGAGGGCAATGCCCGGCTCAGCTCATCGACGCCGAAGATTCACATTGCTGTAGCCGGTATCGAGAAGCTCATCCCGCGGGCACAGGATCTGGCCGTGTTCCTGGATCTTCTGGGGCGCAGTGCAACCGGCCAGCCGCTCACGGTCTATACGTCTTTTTTGTCGGGACCAAGGCGCGGCGAGGAAGTGGACGGTCCGGACGAGTTCTATCTGGTGCTGCTCGACAATGGGCGCACCAAGCTGCTCACCGATCCGGAGAAGCGCCAGTCGCTGTACTGCATTCGCTGTGGGGCGTGTCTCAATCACTGTCCGGTGTACCGCAAGATTGGCGGGCACAATTATCCCTGGGTTTACTCCGGCCCGATTGGCGCAATCATTACGCCGCAGTTTCACGACATCACTGAGAATGGGTGGCTTCCATTTGCGTCGAGCCTATGCGGAGCTTGCGCCGAAGTCTGTCCGGTGAAGATCGAGATTCCGAAGCTGCTGTTGAAGCTGCGGTCCGAAGTTACGGAGGCGAAGCAGCGGCAAGGCACAGGCGGCCTGGAACGATTGGTGTTCCGGATGTTCGCCTGGGTGATGGCACATCCGAAGATTTACCTGCTGGGGGGACGCATTGGCGCGATACTGGCGCCGCTCGTACCGCCGTTGGGTCCATTGAAGAAGTGGGCCAGCCAGCGGACTCTTCCGCGTCCGGCAAAGCAAAGCTTTCATCAAATGTGGGCCGCGAGGAAGCGCACGTGACGTCACGCGATCAGATTCTGGCTGATATACGGACGGCCCTGGGACGATCCACAGGCCAGACGCCCGTGCCACTTAGTGCGCCATTGTTGCGAGGACCGCACTTCGATCGCGATCTTTACGTTCCAACTTTCGCGCAACGGTTCGAAAAGCTCGCGGGAAAAGCATTCGTGGTGCCGGACGCCGCCGCGGTGGTACCGCAGCTCTCGCCGCTCTTGGACGGAAAGCGCGTGGTTGCGTCCAATGCCCCGTTTCTAGAGGCATGCGGCATTACGGGTCTTCCACAAGTGGAATCGGGATTTACCGATCGCGATGCTTTGCGCGATGCCTGCGCCGCGGCCGACATGGGAATCACGAGCGCCGACTACGCTCTGGCCGAAACCGGAACACTGGTGATGTTGTCGAGCAGGCAGGAGGCGCGTTTGGTATCACTGCTGCCACCGGTGCATGTGGCCATCGTCCCGCGCTCGCGAATTTTAGCGAATCTGGACGAACTACTAACCTTGCTGCCCAAACCCGCCGAGCAATCGAGCTCGATGGTGCTGATCACAGGGCCAAGCCGCACGGCTGATATCGAGCAGATTCTAGTGCGCGGCGTGCATGGACCCGGCGAGATTTACGCTGTCATTGTCGAGGATTAGACGGCGGCAGGTCGGAGACCTGGCCAAGCGGGATTCGAATGAGTACATAACCGATGGCCGCGAATCCAATCAACGAGAGCCATCCGCCCCAAGCCGGATAAAATCCAAACGTAGCGATAGCCGGCACTCCAGCTAAGAAAACCACAGCCAGCAAAATTCCGACGATCGCTTCGCCGGCGATCAGGCCGGAGGCGAGCAGAGTGCCCTTCTCTTCGATTTGAAGCCTCTCTTCGGTGCCGCGTTCTTGCGATATTCGATCAACGATCCATTTGATGAGGCCGCCGACGAAGATGGCCGACGATGTATCGAACGGAAGATACATTCCGACGGCGACCAGCATGGGTGAGCGGGCCCCGAATAGAAGCAGCGCGACACCGAAGGCAGCCCCGATCCCGAGCAGTCCCCAGGCCATCTGGCCGCCGACGATCCCCTTCGCCAACTGCGCCATGAGTCCGGCTTGCGGCGCCGGCAGTGCGCGTCCACCGATTCCGCCGGTGCTCAAGTTAGCCTCGTGTAGCGCGATGATCGGGCCCATGAGAAAGAACGCGAGCAGGATCACGGAAATGATTTCCACCAGCTCCATCTTCCACGGGGTTCCACCGAGCAGGTGGCCGGCCTTCAGATCCTGAATGAGAGATCCGGACACCGAGCAGGCGACACAAACCACCGCAGCGACGCCGAGCACGGCCGCGACTCCGGATAATCCCGTGACGCCTATCGTCACCATCACTAGCGCCGCGATGATCAGCGCCGCGAGGGTCAGACCGGACAGCGGCTGATTCGAGCTGCCGACCAAGCCGACGAGGTAGCCGCCGATGGCCGACAGCAGGAATCCGGTGACGGTCATGATGATCGCGGCGACAATCGCCGATCCCAGCCCATGAGTGAAGTAATAATAGATGGCCGTGATCGGGATCAGCAAGACAGCGGTCGACAGGACGACCCAACGCGCCGGAATATCCTGCTCGGTGCGATCGAGCGCTTTTCCTTCGTGCGCGGCGGCGGCTGAGACTGTAAAGATCCCGCGCAACGAACTAACCAACGATTCACGCATGGAGAACATCGTGCTGGCGGCGCCCACCAGCATGGTCCCGACTGCAATCGGGCGGACGACGTTGTACCAGATCGAGTAGGCCGCGATGGAGGGATCATTGGTCCCGATGCGGCGCGGAAGATCCGGATCGAAGAAGAGCAGCAGCGGGATCAGAATCCACCAGGCAACAATTCCACCGGCAACATTGATGCAGGCGAGTTGCGGTCCGATGATGTATCCGATTCCGATTAGCGCAGGCGAAAGACTGGGCGTAGACCATGGAATGCCGCCGAAATGGGTGACATTGCCGATGGGCTGTTTTTCATAATTGAAGTGCTGGATGACGGATTTCGGAAACGCCAGGAATCCTTCGGAGTATTCGCGGAAAATTTGCAAGCCGTTCTCCGACTTCAAAATCTGGATAAGCCCACCGAAACCCATCGCTCCGAAGATGTAGCGCGGGGCTTTGGTAGCGCTGGCTTCACCGGCCTTCACGATCTCATAGCTGGCGACGCTCTCCGGCCATGGCAGCGGCGCATCGACGCACAGCGGGCGGCGCAGCACAATGATGAAGAAGACACCGATCAGTCCGCCGACCAGGAGCACCAGCGTGGCCTCCCAATAGTGGGACCGAAGATCGGTCCAAAGCCGCCGGCCATCCAGCTCCACCATCATGAATGCCGGAATGGTGAAGATTGCGCCGGCGACCAAAGCTTCGCCAACCGAGGCCGCGGTGCGCGTAATATTTTGTTCCAGGATGCCGCCCCGAAAAGCGGGGATACGGAAGAGCGCCATGGCGATCACGGCGGCAGGGATGGTGGCGGCGACGGTTTGCCCCGCCCGCATTCCGAGGTAGGCGTTGGCCGCGCCGAAGACGAAAGCCAGGAAAATTCCGAGGCCGACCGCTTTGACGGTCATCTCGGGAGGTGATTGCTGCGCGCCGTTCTGCACTAAAGCATGTTAGCGCACGGCAGGATGTGGTCTTTAATACTCGCCGCGCCCGCCTCTGCCACCACCGCCGCGCCCACCCCGGTCGCCACGATCGCCGCCACGTCCGCCACCGCCACCCTCGCGCATCGGACGGGCTTCGTTCACCACCAACGCACGGCCCATGAATTCTTTGCCGTTACAGGATTGGACCGCACGATCCGCCGCCGCGTCGTCAGAGAACTCAGCGAATCCAAAGCCCCGCGCTTGACCGGTGAACTTGTCGCGAATAATCTGGACGGAATCGGCGTGAACCGCCGCCTGTGAAAAGAAGTCCTGCAGCTCCGCCTCGCTGGCCTGATAGGGAAGGTTGCCAATAAACAGTTTCTTCACCGAAGCTCCTTTTGTAACTGCCTAACAGCCGATTGCATTGCCTCCAAGTTTGGACCGAAATGGGTCGCGAGTCAATCATTTTTTCGGGCTGGGCGGCTCGGGTATTTGGGAAATGGAGTCGTCCATAGGTGTATTTACGTCCACTTTCACGACCGTGAGCTCCAGCATGGAGCGGCCATTCATTTTTTGGTTCAGACTGAACGGCATCATGACGCCGTTTAACAAGTTTGAAGTTCCCGGGAAGGATTCATACGCGATCTCGTGGTCCTGTTGCTTGCGCGTGCCGGCGCTCTTGACCGGCAGAAAGGTTTTGGCATCGAGATAGACGTTTTCGATTGAGCCGCTCTCTTGGGCGGCCTCCGACGAGATAAACGCGGCACGCAAGAGTGCGTGCGCCACGCGCGCTACGGAATTCGGCTATGAACGTGATCCTTGATCCAATGTTCATCCCACCACTCAACTGGATTCACCTGCACTCCGTCGATTTGCATGGAGAAGTGCAGATGATCGCCACCGGCCAATCCCGTGGAACCCGTTTTGCCCATGGTCTGGCCGCGCTTCACCAGGTCGCCTTCTTTGACGGCAAATTCGCTCATGTGGCCATAGATCGATTGCAGGCCATAGCCGTGATCCACCACGATGCAGTTGCCGTAGATGCCGAGAAGCGCGGCCCAAACCACCTTGCCGTCATTGGCGGCCATGACCGGCGTATGTTGCGACACCGCGAGATCGAAGCCGAGATGAACCTGCTTGTCGATTTTCTTGCCTTTGTAGACATAGGTGCGGACATCGGCGAATTCGGATTCCACTTTGGAGTTAGCGAGCTGAAGGAAGGACTGGGTCCAGAGAAACTTCTCCGCCGTCTTGAAACGCAGATTCGCCAGGGTGGCGTTGTTCTCGCGGCGCAGTTCACTGTTGATTTTGAGGAAGCGGGCGACCAGATCGCCAGAGCCGTTCGGATCGATCTGATTCACGACTTTGTTGAGAAACTGGTCGTCGATGGGCAGCTCTCTGGCGCGAAATTTCTTGGGGAAGAGCTTGAACCAGAAGTGCGCCGTCGATTCGGTTCCCGCCAGATTCTTTAGGTAAACAACCGGCTCAGTGGTCGCCGGCGTATCCCACGAGAAAACGAACAGAGCAAAGCGCTCGCCGCTGCCGCCGGGTTTGGGGAAACTGCGGAAAGTCTGGTTGCCGACGCGGACACCGGCCTCGTTCCAGGAGCCGGAAGGCGTGAAGCTCACCAATTCAGCGCCACCTTGATTGATGTAGTGTTGGAGGCCATCGGCGGTGACCGAGGGCGGGCGCAGTATGACGTCGACGTCGAGCGCAGTTGTATCGACAGCGCCGCGCAAGTCGTTCGATTCGGCTTCGACGATCAGCCGCGCTTTGCCTTCCTTGAGATCCGGGGCCTGGTTCCTGCCGGCGGTAAAGCTAACATCCCGGGGGGGCGCATGAACGCGCCAGAAGGTGAATCGATTAGCGGGATGATTCGCTTCCAGGAACGTCTTGCTCGCGCCGTTCTGCTCGATCCGAGCCGTGAACTTGCGGATGCCGTGCGGATTTGCAATATGGACGGTCACAGGTGTCGCAGCGCCGATGGCTTTGGGTGGAGAAGCAAAGGCGAGCGAGGAATGCGAGGAAGGCAGGAAGAGGAACAAAGGGCCGGCTATCAGAATGAGGATGATCGCGGCGGCAATGATTCCTTTGATCATTTCTGATGATAGCTCGTTGTGCTAGCCTCTTGGATTATCCGCAGAGGGGACCCATGGGCTATCGACTATTTGCAGTCGGACTTTTTGCAGTACTGCTACCGAGGGTGCAGGCGCAGACAGCCGACCCGGCCACGCGAGAGCTGATCGAGCGGTTGCTGACGCGCATCGATGGCTTGGAGAGACGCGTCGCGGAGCTGGAAAAAGGGGGCACGACGGCACTCGCGGTTAGTCCGGTAGCTCCGCAGGCTCCCACTCCTACGCAGACGCCCGCGCTGTCTCCGACCGAAGCGATGCACATGTCGCACGACCAGCCGCCCGTGCCGGTCGCACAGTCCGAGGCAACGCAGCCGGTCTATCCTTCGCTCAAGATTGCGGGCTTCGGCGACATCAATTTCTCCGCAACGACTTTTCATGGCACTTCCAGCGGATTTGCCCCCGAAACATTGGTTCTTCCGCATAGCGGATTCGAGGAAGGGCAATTTACGCTGCACTTGAGCTCTGCGCTATCGCCTAAGGTGACCGTTTTCAGCGAGCTAACTTTGACTGCGCGCAGCGATGCGGGCACGGGGACGCCGCCGGCGACCGGATTCAACGCCGAAGTCGAACGCTTTATCATCCGCTACGACCTGAACGACTATTTCAAGCTCTCTTTCGGCCGCTATCACACTCCCATCAACTACTGGAACACCGCCTTCCATCACGGCCAGTGGCTACAGACCACCATCAGCCGGCCGGAGATGACGCAGTTTGGCGGCAGTTTCATTCCGGTGCACTTCGTTGGTACTCTCGTAGAGGGCGACGTTCCCGCCAGTGGTTTGAATCTCAATTACAACTTTGGTCTCGGCAACGGCCGCGGACAAGTGATCAGCCGGCCTGGCGATTTCGGCGATGTTAACAACAATCGCGCCTGGCTGGCGAATGTCTTCGTCAAACCCGACCAGCTTTATGGACTGCAAGTGGGCGGCTCGGTTTATCATGATGAGCTGAATCCGCTGATCGCCCCGGCAGCGCGCGAATGGATCCAGTCCGCGCACATCGTGTGGCTAAAGGAGACGCCGGAGTTCATCGCCGAGTTTGCGAATGTGACGCACGAGCCGATTCGGGGCGGCGTGACTTCCAACAGCCAGGCGTTTTACGTGCAAACCGCTTACCGCCTGCCTTTTGGACAAAAGCTGTGGAAGCCGTATTTCCGGTTCGAGTCTATTCACGTGCCGAAGTCGGACCCGATCTTCACTCCACTGGTGCCGACGTTCTCTGGATCGACGTTTGGATTGCGGTATGACATATCCAGTTTTGCGGCCTTCAAGTGGGAGTATAGGCACTATGATCTCCGGGATAAGCCGGCCATCAACGGTTTGTTCGTTCAGACGAGTTTCACGTTCTAGCGGCCTATGGCAAGACTGAAAACACATTGTCTGGCTGGTGCGGCCCTGCTGGCGGCGCTGTGCTGGAATGGGTTTTCGAGTACCGCTGCGGGCGCTGACAATGACATCGCGATCGTGGTGCGTCAGGATGTGCCGGTGGAGAATCTCACGTTCGCGGAGCTCCGCAGGCTGCTGCTGGGCGATCGCCAGTTTTGGACCTCGAATTTGCGGGTGACCCTGCTGGTGCGTGCTCCGGGCGCGCGGGAACGAGAGGTCGTGCTGAAGACGGTTTATCAAATGTCCGAGGCGCAGTTCCGGCAGTATTGGATCGCTAAGGTGTTCCGCGCCGAGGCTGCCAGCGGACCGAAGATCGTCTACTCCAACGAAATGGCGGAGGAATTAACGGCTGCCATGCCTGGCGCGGTTGCGTTTGTGGAAGCGCCGCAAGTTCCGAAAGGGCTGAAGGTTCTGAAGATCAACGGTCTGCTCCCGGGAGACAAAGGGTATCCGTTGCGCTAATTGAATATATGACACCGCGGTCGTCTAAAGCCGGGTTGGTAGGACAAACGATCTCTCATTACCGGATCGTTTCCGTCCTTGGCAAAGGCGGGATGGGTGTCGTCTATAAAGCCGAAGATACTCGCCTGGGACGCGCGGTCGCGTTAAAGTTCGTGCCGGAAGAATTGGCTACGGATCGGCTCGCGCTCGAGCGGTTTCAGAGAGAGGCGCGAGCGGTATCCGCTTTAAATCATCCGAACATTTGCACGCTTTACGATTTGGGCAATTGGGACAGCAAGCCGTTCCTGGTGATGGAGTGCCTGGAAGGCCGAACTCTCAAGGATCGGATTGCGGCCAAGCCGCTAGTGGTCGACGACCTGGTGGAACTGGCGATTCAGATGGCGGATGCCCTGGATTCAGCGCACTCGCAAGGGATCGTGCATCGCGACATCAAACCGGCGAACATCTTCGTCAACACGCGCGGCCAAACCAAGATCATGGACTTCGGCCTGGCCAAAGTGGCGGCCGGGCGTGCACTGGAGGGAACCGACTCATCCGAGACCGCCACCGAACACGAAGAGCTGATCACCAGTCCCGGGTCCACGCTGGGGACCGTGGCGTACATGTCGCCCGAGCAGGCGCGCGGCGAGGATCTCGACACCCGCACCGATCTGTTTTCGTTTGGAGTGGTGCTGTATGAGATGGCTACGGGCGTGTCGCCATTTCATGGAAACACGACAGCGCTTACATTCGTCGCGATTCTGCATAACGAACCCGTTTTACCCACGCGCTTGCGGCCGGATCTTCCGGACGAATTTGCGCGAATTATTCTCAAAGCGCTCGAGAAGAACCGCGATATGCGGTATCAGACGGCCTCCGACATCCGGGCCGATCTGAAGCGGTTGCGGCGCGACGCGGACTCGAGCCGCATCTCCCGGCCAGTGGTTGAAAGCCTCCCGCTTGGCCAAACACAGAGCGTAGCGCCGGTGAGCGATCGGCCGTCGAGTTCGCAACCTAAGATTGATTCCACGCCCAGCCAGCCTGCCAGCGCATCGAGCGCCGAATACATAGTTACCGGGCTGATGCGCCACCGGCGATTCGTCGCCGTGGCTCTTGCGATCATCGCGATCGCGACAGCGGCAATCATTTATCTGACCGTTCGCGAGAAGCCTCTGGATTCACTAGCGGTATTGCCTTTCGTGAATGTAGGCGGCAATCCGGGGACTGAGTATCTGAGCGATGGCATCACCGAGAGCATCATTAACAATCTCTCGCAACTGCCGAAAATGTCGGTGAGATCTTTCAGTTCGGTGGCCCGCTACAAAAATAAAGATGTGGATCCACAGGAGGCCGGCCGCGCGTTGAAGGTGCAGGCGGTCCTCACCGGCCGGCTGGTTCATAACGGCGACCAAGTAGCGATTAACACCGAACTGGTGGAGGTTCGGGACAATCGGCAGATCTGGGGCGGTCAGTACAACCCAAAGGTTTCCGATACGCTCTCGATCCAGGAGCAGATCTCGCGCGAGATTTCGGACAAGTTACGTCTTCGGCTCAGCGGCGAAGACAAACAGAGGATGACACGTGGCGCCACTGAAGATCGAGCTGCGTATCAACTTTATTTGCAGGGCCGCTATCAATGGAATAAGCAAACGCTGGAAGGCTTGCAGGAGAGCATCGATTATTTTCAGCAAGCCGTTCAGAGAGATCCGCGCTATGCGCTGGCGTATGCCGGGCAGGCAGATTCCTACGCGCAGCTCGCCGATTTCAACGTGCTGCCGACACGGGAAGTGTTGCCCAAAGTGAAGAGCGCCGCCGCCAAGTCGCTGGAATTGGATGAGGCGGGCGCCGAAGCGCATACGTCGCTGGCCTGGGCCAGATTTCACGAGTGGGACTGGGCCGGCGCGGAGAAGGAATTCAAGCGCGCCATTGAGTTGAATCCGAGTTATCCGACAGCGCACTCATGGTACGGGGAGTACCTGATGGTCCAGGGGCGCTTCGACGAGGCGCTGGCGGAAATGAACCGCGCTTCGGAGCTGAACCCGCTGTCGCCGGCGTTGAATCTGGCGCTCGGTTATCGATTATATTACGCGCACCAATATCCGGAGGCCATCGAGCAGATTCAGAAGACCCTCGCGATGGACGCGACCTTCGTGCCGGCGCACGTGTTTCTGGGCCGTGCGTATGAACAAAAGGGGACGTATCCGGAGGCGATCGCGGAAATGCGCAAAGCGCTGGAACTTTCCGAAGGCGATACCAACGAATTGGCTGCTTTGGGGCACGCTTATTCCGTGGCGCATCAGGTAGACGAGGCTAAGAAGATCCTGGATCAGTTAAAGGAACGGTCGCAGCAGACGTATGCGCAGCCCAGTCTGATCGCGCTGATCCACGCCGGTTTGGGCGACAAAAACCAGGCTTTCGATTGGTTGCAAAAGGCTTACGAAGACCGGTCGGCCGGGCTGCTGTATCTCAAGGTGGACCCGACGTTTGACAGTTTGCGCTCGGACCCGAGATTCACAGATCTGCTTCGGCGCGTCGGGCTCAATTGACCCGAACAAAAGTCCGCGGCGGCCCGTACATTTAGTAATGAATGACCTTCGATTTGCCGGCCGGATGTTGCGCAAAGACTGGGGCTTCTACGGGGTTGCGATCGCAACGCTAGCGCTAGGAATCGGCGCGAATACGGCCATTTTCAGCGTTGTGGATGGCGTGATTCTGCGGCCGCTGGCGTACCGGGAATCGCAGCGTCTGGTGGTAATTCACGAGATGGTTCCCAAGTTCGCCAACCTGGCGCCGCTGATCCCGGTGAACGCCATGCACTTTCTCGAGTGGCGGAAAACCTCGAGTTCCTTCTCTGAGATGGCGTTGCTCGGCGGGATGACCTTCAATCTGACGGGTTCGGGCGAACCGGAGCACATTCCCGCCGCTCGCGTTTCACCGAGCCTTTTCTCAATGCTGGGAGTGCAGGCGCGGTTGGGCCGGACATTTCTCAACGAGGAGGACCAAGCTGGGCGCGACCGGGTGGTGGTCCTAAACGAAGAACTGTGGAAACGCCGGTTCGCTGCGGACCCTAACGTGATTGGCCGCAAGATCTTGCTGAACGGAAATCCATACGAGGTCGTCGGCGTACTCCCCGCCAGTTTCCATTTTCCGAAGCTGAATCAACTCTTCGCCATGACGGTCGCGGAAGAGAAGCCCCAACTGTGGAAGCCATTTGGCCTGCGCGATGACGAGAAGGACGACATGGGCGACTTCAACTTCAGTTGCATAGCCCGTCTGGGGCCTGGAGTATCGGTGTCGCAAGCTCTTTCCGAGTTGAACGTGATCCAGAGCAATATTGCCGGACGCATTTCGGAAAAGGTCGAACTGCGTGCGGCGGTGGTGCCGCTGCAGGAGCAGATCACCGGTCGGGCACGAACCGGTTTGCAATTGATGCTGGCTGCGGTGGGAGCCGTTCTGCTGATCTGTTGCGTGAACATCGCCAATTTGCTGCTGGCGCGCGCGACCACGAGGCGGCGCGAGATGGCTATACGCAGCGCGATCGGGGCCAGCAGCGCCAGGCTGGCGCGACAGATGCTGGTGGAGAGCCTGCTGCTCTCGGGGCTCGGAGGGCTGGCGGGTGTGCTGATCGCTTATGCGGCGATTCGGGTGATTCTTGCATCCGCCCCAGTCGATCTTCCGCGCTTGGATGAAATTCACTTGGACCCACGTGTGCTTCTGTTCACGCTGGGCATCTCGATCGTGGCTGGGCTGCTGTTCGGCTTTCTTCCAGCATGGAGGTTTGCGCAGGCCGATCCGCAGGATGCCATGCGGTCCGGAGCGCGGGGCACGACCGTTGGAAAGAGCACCGGCAGGCTTCGTTCGCTGCTGGTGACTCTGGAAGTAGGACTGAGCGCAATGTGCCTGGTCGCCGGCGGCTGGCTGCTGCACAGTTTCTTCAAACTTCTCGATGTCGACCGGGGCTTTGAAACACAGCGCGTCGTCACAGTCGGTTTGAACCTGCCGAGCACGCGCTACCCGGACCGTGAAAAACGAGCGGCCTTTCTACAATCGATGCTCGAACATGTGCAGGCGTTACCGGGTGTGACGTCGGCTGGCGTTTCCAACATACTTCCGCTGGGCGGCGAAGGTGGAAATAACCTGGTCGCTCCGGAAGGATCGAAGGTACCGCTGATGGAGCGAGCGCTGGCGGACATCCGGCAGGTCAGTCCGGAATATTTTCGTACACTTGGAATCCCATTACGGGCCGGGCGATTTTTCGGCGAAGGAGACCGCAGCCGCAGTGTTGCGCTAATCTCTCCGCTTACGGCTGATAGGCTTTGGCCGGGCCAGAACCCGCTGGGAAAGCGCTTCCGAATGGGTGGCGACCAATCGCCGCCGATTGACGTAGTCGGAATTGCGGGCGACGTTCGGGGAGTCAGCTTGAACAAGAACCCGTCGGCGACGGTGTATGTGCCCTATTGGCAGCGCAATTTCGGCCAAGCCTCACTCGCGGTCAAGACGGCAATGGAACCGTTGGCCGCATCCTCTGCGATTCGAGCGGCGATTCGGGCAGTTGATCCAGAGCTTCCAGTGCCGGCGTTCCGAACCATGGATGAGATTGTGTCGGAATCGGTGGCGCAACGGAGATTCCAGATGACCCTGGTTCTGCTCTTCGGACTGACGGCGCTGCTGCTGGCGAGCCTGGGAATCTACGGAGTGGTCTCCTATTCGGTAGCGCAGCGCACCAACGAAATGGGAATTCGCATGGCTCTGGGAGCTCCGCTGGCCGGCATCCGGAGCCTGGTGCTGCGGCAGAGTCTCCCGCCGGTAGTGCTGGGTCTAGGCATCGGCGTGTTTGCCTCGCTCGCGCTCAGCCGCGTCTTGAGCAGCTTGTTGTTTGGCATCGGCGCCGGCGATCCACTGACGATTTTAGGAGTGATCGCCTTGCTCAGCTCCGTCGCAATTGGTGCTGCCTATATTCCGGCGCGCCGGGCAACGCAGGTTGACCCGATTACCGCCCTCCGTTACGAATGAGCCTTGCATTCCTCGCAGGGGCAGATCCTGCGCAAATGCTCGAACGAATAAATGCCGGTATTGTGGCCGTCGCTCCAATCGATCTTGATGGCATAGTGGCCGACCTGTTCGACGTGCAGCATCTTGAGCGTGGGTGTGAACATTTGGAAGGGCCCGGCCTTGGGAGCGGAATATTCGCTCTTCTGCGGGGCCGTGCCATGCGCGCCGGTGCAGGTAGCACAGGGACATTCGTCGCGCAAATAGCCCAGCTCATACCGGCTGTGATGGCCATCCTTCCAGTCGATTTGAATGCCCTTGGATTTTGAAATCGCGATGTGTTCTGGCTCGGTTTGGGTTTCAGTCATACTAGTCAACTACTGGGCGCGCTCAATATCGCGGACGCCGGAAATGCGCCGAATAGCGCTTACGACGCGCTCGAGCTGCTTCTTATCTCGTATTTCGGCCGTAACGTCTATGACGGCGCCATCCACTCCATGCTTGGCATCCGAGCTGGCCTCCAGACTACGGATATTGCTCTGCTCGTTGAACAACACGGACGTGAGCTGGTTCAGCATTCCAGGCCGGTCATCGGTGTGAATCATGAGCCTGACCGGAAACGTCTCGGTAGCGGCGCGCGCCCACTCTACGTCGATCTTGCGCTCCACTTCATACATCAAATTTTGTACGTTCGGGCAATTCGTGGAATGCACCGCGATGCCTTTGCCGCGCGTGACGTAGCCGACGATGCCCTCGCCGCGGATCGGGTTGCAGCATTTGGCGCGATACACCAGCAGGTCGTCGACGCCCTTCACCTTAATCACCAGGTCGCCGGTCTCGGCAGTTGACGGCGCGCTCACAGCGGGCGCTGGTTTCGGTGGTTCAGCTAGCGGCAATTCCACTTGCTCGGGCGCGAGATTTTGCAGCACTTGGCGCGCGGAGAACTTGCCATAGCCCAAGGCGGCGTAAAGATCTTCGATCTTGCCGTGCCCGTACTCGCTGGCGACCCGCTCTAGATCGGCTTTGGTGATTTTCCCGAGTTGCACGCCCAGCCGCCGCGCCTCGCGCTCTAGATATTTTTGGCCGATCTCGATGGCCTTGACGCGCTCGGTGGTGTTAATGACGTGCTTGATCTTGTTGCGCGCGCGCGAGGTCTTGACCAATGCCAGCCAGTCTTTGCTGGGCAGGTGACCGGCCTGGGTGAGGATCTCGACTACGTCGCCGTTCTTGAGGTTGTACTTGAGGGGAACGATGCGGCCGTTGACTTTGGCGCCGACACAAGTATTGCCGACGTCGCTATGAACGGCATAGGCAAAATCGATGGGAGTGGCATCGCGTGGAAGCACAATCACTTTGCCCATGGGCGTAAAGGCGTACACTTCCTCCGGGTACAGATCCACCTTGAGAGTGGACATGAATTCGCCGGGATCGTGCATTTCCTTCTGCCACTCCACCAACTGACGCAACCAAAGGATGCGCTGATCCTCCTGGCCAGGCCCCTTCCGGCCCTCCTTATATTTCCAATGCGCGGCGATGCCCTCTTCAGCCAGGCGATGCATCTCGTCGGTGCGGATCTGTACTTCGCAGGAGCGCCCACCTGGACCGATCACCGACGTGTGCAGGGATTGATAGAGATTGGGGCGCGGAATCGCGATGAAATCCTTGATGCGGCCGGGAATGGGATGCCACTCATTGTGAATCACGCCCAGCGCGGCATAACAGTTCTTCACTGAATCGGTGATGATGCGAAGCGCGAGAAGATCGTAGACCTGATCGATCCCGATCTTCTGGCGTTTCATTTTCTGATACACCGAATAGGCGCGTTTGATACGGCCTTCCACGCGAGCGGGAATATTCTCGCGCCGCAGGTTGACCTCCACCTCGTGCTTCATCTTGTTGAGGAACTCTTCGTTCTGCTGGTGCTGCGATTCGATTTCGCGGACCAGTTCGGCCGACGCTTCGGGTTCCAGATACTTAAACGAAAGATCCTCGAGCTCCCCGCGGACTTTGCCCATCCCCAGACGATGTGCAATGGGAGCGTAGATTTCGATGGTCTCCTGAGCTATGCGTTCCTGCCGCTCGCTGGGCAAATATTTGAGGGTGCGCATGTTGTGCAGCCGGTCGGCCAGCTTCACGATGATCACGCGGATGTCGTTCACCATCGCCAGCAGCATCTTGCGGACGCTCTCGGCCTGCCGCTCTTCGCGCGAGTACAGGTGCAGTTTGCTCAGCTTGGTGACACCATCCACGCAGCGCGCGACCTCTTCGCCAAAGGTTTTGCGTATCTGATCGAGCGTGACCTTGGTGTCTTCGAGAGTATCGTGCAGCAGACCGGTTTGCAGGCAAACCATGTCCATCTGCATGTCGGCCAGGATCAACGTGACATGCAGCGGATGGACCATATACGGCTCGCCCGAATCGCGAACCTGGTCTTTATGGGCTTCCGCGGCCAGCCGGTAAGCCTTTTCAAGCTGTGAGAAGTCGTCCTTGGGACGGAGCAGGCGAACCTTTTCCTCGAGCTGGGCGTACAGTTGCTCGACCAGGCCACTGGCAGGGACGACGTCGGTTGACACTCTATTTCTAGAGTACTTGGTTTCGGCGAGTTCTCCAATTCAGCGGCTGCAACCTGTCACAATAGAACTAAATGACGGGAAATGAGATCCGCCAGAAGTTTCTCGACTACTTCGCGGCGCAAGGTCACAAAATCGTTCGCAGCTCCTCGCTGGTTCCGGCCAACGATCCGACGTTGTTGTTCACCAACGCGGGGATGAACCAGTTCAAGGACATATTCACTGGTGTCGAAAAACGGGACTACGTGCGGGCCGTAACGGCGCAAAAGTGCGTGCGCGCGGGCGGCAAGCACAACGATCTCGATAATGTCGGCTACACGCGTCGCCACCACACTTTTTTCGAGATGCTGGGGAATTTTTCGTTCGGCGACTATTTCAAAAAGGACGCGATCGCCTTCGCCTGGGATCTGGTGACTAGGGAATTTGCGATGCCCAAGGACCGCCTCTACATCACCGTCTTTCGCGAGGATGACGATGCCGAGCAGCTCTGGCAGAAGTTCGTGCCCAAGAACCGCATTTTCCGGATGGATGAGGCCGACAACTTTTGGCAGATGGGCGACACCGGCCCATGCGGTCCATGTTCGGAAATTTATTATGACTTCGGCCCCGAAGCCGGACCGGGCGACTTTCCGAACAATCCCGCCGAGCGGTTCGTCGAGATTTGGAATCTGGTGTTCATGCAGTTCGACCGGTCGGCGGATGGCAAGATGACGCCCCTGCCGAGACCGTCCATCGATACGGGCATGGGCTTAGAACGCACGGCCTGCGTGCTGCAGGGGAAACTTTCGAATTACGATACGGACCTGCTACGGCCCATTATCGATCGCGCCGCCGAGCTGTTCGGCGTAGGCTACGGCGAGAATGAGCGCACCGACGTGGCCCTGCGGATCAATGCCGATCACGTCCGCGCAACCACGTTTTTGATTCACGATGGCGTGCTCCCGTCCAACGAAGGCCGCGGCTATGTCTTGCGGAAGATCATGCGCCGGGCGATTCGAAACGCTCGGATGATCGGCCGCCAGGACCCTTACTTGTATGAGCTCGCCGGATTCGTGGCGGAGCAGATGAAGCCCGGTTATCCCGAGTTGATGGAGAGTATCCAGCGCGTGGCGCGCGTGGTGAAAGACGAAGAGCATCGCTACGCGACTACCTTCCAGTTTGCAGAGAAAGTTTTCATCGACGAAGCAAAATCGGCGGCCGGCGGCCTGATTCCCGGCGCCGTTGCTTTCAAGCTGTACGACACGTATGGCCTGGCTCTCGACGAGCAGGACGAAATGGCGCGCGAGCGGAATCTGACCATCGATCACGAAGGCTTCCAGACCGAGATGGAGAAGCAGCGCACCCGCGCGCGGGCCAGCTGGCGCGGAGCGGACAAGACCCAGGTCAATCCGGTCTATCAAACCTTGCCAAAGACGGAATTCGTTGGGCGCGAGACTCTGGAAGCGCCGGCCACAGTGGTTGCCGTCCTGGACCACGAGGTCGTGCTTGACCGTACGCCCTTTTATGCCGAATCCGGCGGCCAGGTGGGCGATAAAGGGGCTCTAATATTAGCCGACGGCGGTGGAGAAGTGGCCGTTGATAGCGCGATTTCGCCGGCCCCTGGAATTACCGTACATCGCGTAACCGACCCTGGCTCGCTGAAGAAGGGCGATAAGGTCGTCGCCAAGGTGACCGACGAATTGCGTCACGCCACCATGCGTAACCATACCGCGACTCACCTGCTGCACGCAGCCCTCCGCAAGGTGCTCGGTACGCACGTCAAGCAGGCCGGCAGCGTAGTGGATCCTGGAAGGCTGCGCTTCGATTTCACGCATTACGCCGCCACCGACTCAGATGAGCTAGCTGAAATAGAAAGGCTCGCCAACGAGGAGATTTTGAAGAATATCGAGGTTAATACCAATATAATGGACCTCGATCAGGCACTAACTACGGGAGCAATGGCGCTATTCGGTGAAAAATATGGCGATAAAGTCCGAGTGGTGTCCATCGAAGGCTTCAGCAAAGAGCTCTGCGGTGGCACGCACGTTCACCGCACTGGCGACATCGGCCTCTGCAAGATCGTCTATGAAGGCAGCATCTCGGCCGGCGTCCGCCGGATCGAGGCCATTACGGGCGATGCGATCCTACACAAATTCCAAGAGGAGGCTCGACTATCGCGCGAGGCGCAAGAGAAGCTAGCCGAAGAGAAGCGGTCGCTCGAAAAACGAATAGAGCTGATGAAAGAGAAACTCGCGCGCGCCGAAGTCGCCGGGCTCGAAACCAACGTAAAAGACATCAAGGGAGTAAAAGTACTGGCTGCGCAAGTACCTGGAATGGACCGCGAGCAGTTGCGAACCATGGTCGATTCGTTGCGCGTCAAGTGGAAGAGCATCGTAGTGGTGCTCGCTTCCTCAGAAGATTCAAATGTGTCAATCGTCTCCGGCGTGACCAAGGATCTCACGTCCAAAGTTCACGCTGGAAAGCTCGCGGGCGCAGTCGCCCAAGCAGTCGGAGGTAAAGGCGGCGGGCGTCCCGATATGGCGGAAGCCGGCGGTAAAGATCCATCCGCGTTGCCCGGCGCGCTGGCCCAAGTCTATACCACCGTGGAAGGGATGCTCTGACGGTGCAGCGGTTCGACGCGGTGGTAGTGGGCGCGGGCCCTACCGGCTTAGCATGCGGGATCGAGCTGAAGCAGCGCGGGGTCAGCACAGTCCTGATCGACAAGGGATGTGTGGTGAATTCCATCTACAACTACCCCACCCACATGGTTTTCTTCACCACGCCGGAGCTGCTCGAAATCGGCGGCCTGCCCATGACCTCGCTCAATGAGAAGCCGGGGCGCACAGAAGCATTGAAATATTATCGGCGCGTCGCCGAGTACTACCAGCTCGATATCCACCAGTACGAGCGCGTGCTGGAGATTGAAGGCGACGATCGCGATTTTCTAGTGCGGACCAGCAAAGCCCAATACGCCACCCGCAAAATCGTGCTGGCCACCGGCTATTACGACTTGCCGAATATGCTCAACGTGCCCGGCGAGCAACTCGACAAAGTGATTCATTACTACAGGGAACCCCATCCCTATTACGACCACGACGTGATGGTAGTGGGCGCAAAAAACTCCGCGGCGATTGCCGCTCTGGAGCTGCACTGGACAGGCGCGCGAGTCACCATGGTCCACCGCGGCGCGGCGATTTCCGATCGCGTTAAGTACTGGATTAAGCCCAATATTGAAAATCGCATTAAAAGCGGAGAAATCCAGGCATACTTTAAATCCAGTTTACTGGAGATTCAACCCAAAGCAGTCGTATTGGATACTCCGGACGGCCAAGTCACGGTAAAGAATGATTTTGTCTTTGCCATGACCGGCTACCGTCCCGATCTTGAATTTCTGGAATCGCTCGGCATCCGGTTAGATCCGGTAAGCCAGCGTCCGCGCACCAATCCCGATACGCTCGAAAGCGACCGGCCCGGCATTTTCCTGGCCGGGGTGATTGTCGCCGGGATGCACACCAACGAGATTTTCATCGAAAATGGCCGTTTTCACGGCAAGAAGATTGCTGAGGCGATCGCCGAATCCCTGGCCTCCACCCTAATCGGCTAAAATAAGATTTGGTTGCAAAAGGGATCTTACTGGGCTTGGCGCTCTGCGCCGGGATATGGTTCGCCAGCGGTGCGGACACCGCTTCAACGCCCAATACCACCAAGAAGAAAACAGCCAAGAAGCGATCAGCCACCGCTAAGACGGCGGCCAAGTCCACATCCAAATCCCGAACCGTCGCGGGCAAGAGAACCTCAGTACGGCGAGCCTCAGCGCCGCGCCAACTCGCGCCCACCAAAGAACGCTATCAGCAGATCCAACAAGCGCTTGCCTCCAAAGGCTATTATTCAGGGGAACCCAACGGCGTCTGGGGGCAGGATTCGATGGAAGCGCTCAAGCGCTTTCAAGCCGAACAGAATCTCACGCCCGATGGCAAATTGACCTCGCTATCGCTCATCGCACTGGGCCTGGGGCCGAAACGCCTCAGCGCACAATCTCCGGCTCCGGCGCAGCCACCTCATCCTACCCAGCCACAATGATCGTCGGCGTCCCTAAAGAAATCAAAGACCAGGAACGACGCGTGGGCCTGGTTCCCAGCGGAGCGACGGCTCTGCGTGAGGCCGGTCATCGCGTGCTGGTGGAAACCAATGCGGGCGCGGGCAGCTCGATTCCGGATAAGGACTATCAAAGCGCGGGCGCGGAGATCCTTTCCGCCGCCGACGTCTGGTCCAAAGCTGATCTGGTGATCAAGGTCAAGGAACCCCAGCCCTCCGAGTATCGGTATTTTCGCCCTGGATTGATCCTGTTCACATACCTGCATCTGGCGCCGCTGCCTGAGTTAACGAAAAAGCTGGTGGAGACGAAGGTGAACTCCGTGGCGTACGAGACCATTCGTGAATCGGATGGATCGCTTCCGCTGCTCACGCCCATGAGTGAAGTGGCTGGAAGAATGGCGGTGCAGGTGGGCGCGCAATATTTGGAAGCGCCCAATGGCGGCCGCGGCATTTTGCTGGGCGGCGTGCCGGGTGTAGCGCCCGCGAACGTGTTGATCCTGGGCGGCGGCGTAGTCGGCCACAACTCAGCCAAAATGGCGATCGGATTGGGCGCGCACGTCACCATCATCGATCGCAATCTGGATCGCTTGCGCGAGCTCGATGATATCTACAGCAGCCAGATCGTGACCTTGGCGTCGAATAGCTTCACCATCCGCGAAACGCTGCATAGCGCTGATCTGGTAGTGGGGGCAGTGTTAATCCCGGGCGCCTCCGCGCCTAAGCTGGTTCGACGCGAAATGCTGAGCGGGATGAAGAAAGGCTCCGTAATGGTAGACGTCGCCATCGACCAGGGCGGCTGCTTTGAAACCTCGCACCCGACCACACATACCGAGCCGATCTATTTCGTCGATGACGTCCTGCACTATTGCGTTTCCAACATGCCGGCGGCAGTGCCGCACACATCAACCTTCGCGCTAACCAACGCCACCTATCCGTATCTCGCGGAATTGTGCGCCAAGGGTCTGGAGTCGGCCTGCGAGCACAATCCGGCGATTCGCGAAGGCGTAAACACGTACGCCGGATACATTACTTATCCAGGTGTTGCGGAGTCGCAGGGGCTGGGCTGGAAAGAACTCACCGCTGTGATGTAGGCGGCTAGCCGCCCGATCCCGCAAAAACTTTCTCGGCTTTCTCGCTCTTCAGAATGTGTCCGCTTTCCTGCTCCTTCACCACCAGCGTGGTGCGAACGGCATCAGCCTGAACTCTCCACGGTTTGGTAATTCCCCGCTGCTCTTTGCGGTTGAGCACGAATGCCGCCGGATGCACTAGGGTCTCCGGCTTGCTCCACTGGCCATTCGTGCGAGCTTGGCCCGTCAGTTCGACGGCGATCGGAACAGTGACGCGGTCTTCCAGGTTGGTCACCTTGAGCTGCAGCACCACCAAGCTATTATCCGGGCTCTTTTGGACATCCAGGCTGGTAGCAAGTTGCGGCGGGTTAGCGCATCCCCACAACGTCAGCAGCAGCATCGTCAGTACGAACAGTTTCAAGCGGGCCTCCTTCGGGCAATCAGCAGCAATGGAATGGCGGCCAGTTCCGCTACCATCGCAAACGCAACGGCAGCCATCAGCGACCAACCGTAAAGGATACCAACCGCGCTGCTCCCGGCGAACCAAAGCACGCCGTACGCTGTATTGAAAATCCCGTAGGCCGCTCCCCGGCGTTCGGCTGGAACCAGGTCCGCGATTCTGGCGCGCATCGTCGATTGAAGAGCGCCCATTCCCGCTCCCCACAGTGCCATCCCGGCCACGGCCGCCCAGAGCGATCCGAAGAATACGAGCGGGTTCGATGCCGCGGCCACCAGAACACCTGCCACGAGCACGGGCGTGCCCAGGCGATCGAACAATTTGCCTGCCGCGAGCGCGCTGAGCCCTTCGATCCCCATCGCAATCGCATAAAGGGCGGGGATCAACGCCGGCGCAACCAGCTTCGTTTTTTGAAAATGAAACGCGATCAGCGGCAGGTCGACGAAGCCGGCGGCGATCAATCCGCCCGCGATCGTATAAATCCAGAATGGTCGGGGCAGGCCGGCGGAATGCATCGCTGGAGTGATCGGTTCGTCGAAGCGCGACGGATCGGGATAGAGCTTGATCGCTCGCAGCAACGCCAATATGGCTAAGCCGGCTGGGATTCCGAGTAGCGCGTATGCACGATTGTAATGCTGTGTCTGAGCGACGACAAACGCGACCAGCAGCGGTCCGAGGAAGGCGCCAGTCTGGTCCATGAATTCGTGCAGGCCGAAGCCCCAGCCGCGCCCGACAATTTTTGAAGCTTGCGAGAGCATCACGTCGCGCGCGGGAGTCCGAAGTCCCTTGCCGGCGCGTTCGGCGATGATCAGCGCGGCTGCCACTCCCCAGTGATGCGCAAGCGCCATGAACGGGACTACCAACAGATTGATGACGTAGCCGATCACCGTCAGCGTCCAATACCGGCGAGTCTTATCGGCGGCAACTCCGCCGGCCAATCGCAACACGTAGCCGATCAGTTCACCGGCGCCCGAAACTATCCCGACTACAGCCGCCGAGGCGCCCAGCGTGCCGAGAAATGGCCCGTTGATGCTGCGCGCGCCTTCGTAGGTGACATCGGCCAGCAGGCTGATGGTCCCCAGCGTGACGATGAAACGAATTGCCGATTCGCGTGTGACAGGGAAATTGGGATTTGAGTGTACTGTCCCTAATTTTGCCAAGCTTCACCGCTTTTTTTCGAGGCGCGTGATGCGCCGGCGGAGCGCTTCCGATGGACCGAGATCGAACGCGTTGCGTGCCATTTCGAGCGCCATGGCATAGTTGCGCTCGCGATGCTCGTAATACTTCGCGAGTTCGGTGAAGGCCGACGCCCGCCAAGGGTTGCGCGCGGACGCGAGGTCCGTCAGCATCGGCAGGGCGGCATGCTCGCGCCCCAACTTCTTCTCGAGCGCGGCGATGTCCCACATGGTCCGGAACAATAGCTCGTCGGGAAGTTCGCGATCCAACGCTTGACGAAACAGCGCTAGTGCGTTTTCATGCTGATCGGCCTGCCGCCACCAGCGCGCCAGTCCCACCATTTCGGCGGCGTGCGCGAATTGCGCCTCGTCAGGTGAATCGAAAGCTCGCGGCACGATCGCGGTCAGGCAGGCCAGCGTGAGAATATCCACCGCGTTGTGATGGAAGATCGGCATCAGCCGGAAGATCTCGTGCGTGCGCAGATATTCGAAATAGAAATACGGGATCATCTCGCCCGGAAGATCGCCTTGCCGTTCCACGCCGAGGATCTGGTTTTCCAGATCCACCAACCGGCAGCTATCGAAGCGCAAATTCCACAGCCTCCGCGCGCCGAACAACAGATCCAGATGCTCGAGCGTGCTGAAGGGCGGCCGCTGGCGCACCATGCGGAAGCGCGTTTCGAGCAAAGGCTGATCGTAGGTGCGGCCATTGTAGGTGATCAGTACTTCGAACTGCTTCAAATGTTCGTGAAGAGCGCTGAGCTGGCTCGCTTCTTCGCCGAACTCGCGCATGAAAAACTGCCGGATTCGAAATCCTTGCGGTGTGATGCGGCCCACTCCGATCAAGAACGCGTACGTTCCTGAGCCTCCCGCCAGTCCGGTGGTCTCGGTATCGAGGAAACACCACTTCGCCGGTGGAACGCCGCGGATCAAGCCATTGGAGATGGTGTCCAGCAGATCGGACGGCAGGTCCTCCAGATCGGCGATGCCGATGCTGCCGTGGCGGCGATGTCGTTCGTAGAGCTTTTCGGTTTCATAATGACGGCCGTGCTGTGTTTCTACTTCTTCGAAAGGAAGGTGGACGGTGTGAGACGGCTCCTGTGCTGCCGGTGGACGTTGCGGCGTGGGCTTCGCGTACTTCTGATCGATCTTCGCGATGCGGCGGCGCAGAATCGCCAGTTGTTCCTGGAAGTCGCTCATGCTTGCTGCGATTCCACCGTTTGAGACACCCGTTCCCATTCTGCCAGCAGTTTGCTTAACTCGCTGCGGCGCCGGTCGAGAAGATTCGAAACGCGCATCGTTTCCTCCGGGCTCACAAAGTTGGCGAGTTCCGTTTCATAGCCCGAGATCTCAGTTTCCAGATCCGCAACTTGTTGCTCCAGCTCCTGACGGCGCTCCTGCATCTGCTTCAGCTTGAGGGGATTCAGCCGCTTCGCATTGGGGACGTGAGTTGTGGGCGGTATGTGATTGGGCGCCGGTGCGGGCACGCCCGGAAGCGTGAGATCGATCTGCTTGCCCTCTTTGCGCCACAAGTAGTCTTCGTAATTGCCCGGGAAAATCTGCACTTCGCCGCTGCCGATTTCAAAGACCCGCGTCGCCAGCTTATCGATGAAATAGCGATCGTGCGAGACGAACACTACCGTGCCGGTAAACTTCTCCAGCGATTCGAGCAGAACATCCTTAGCCCGAAGATCCAGGTGGTTGGTCGGCTCGTCGAGCAGCAGAAAATTCGACGGCTGCAGCAGCATTCGAGCCAGCGCATAGCGGTTGCGCTCACCGCCGGACAGCACGCCGATACGCTTGAAGACGTCGTCCTCTGAAAACAGAAAGCAGCCGAGCAAGCTGCGCAACTCGGTGTTTGTGGAGCGCGGCGCCATGCCCTGCAGATCATCCAGCATCCGCGCGTTGGGGTCGAGCTCTTTGTACTGGTCCTGCGCGAAATAATCGACCTGCGCGTTATGTCCGAGCCTGTATTCGCCCGTCGAGAGCGGTTCGATGCCCGCCAGTAGTTTGATGAGCGTCGACTTTCCAGCCCCGTTCACGCCCACCAGAGCGATGCGGTCGCCGCGCTCGATGATGAAATTCACGCCGCCAGATCGGAAGA
>Ga0210386_10000489_pt1 | contig 36292 bp, 34 predicted proteins | sample IncBWH32OmetaG_FD_160091 | JGI IMG/M metagenome (GOLD analysis project Ga0210386, IMG submission 160091) | Forest soil microbial communities from Barre Woods Harvard Forest LTER site, Petersham, Massachusetts, United States - Inc-BW-H-32-O ...
GAGTACCATTGCCATTACACCCGGCACAAAGTTTGGCGCGCCTCGCAGGTCAGGGTTATAGAGCATACGCACTTCCGGTACTATGGTATATGGTATAGCTGAGTTCTGTGATATTTGCCCCTGGTAGTCGGTAACAATAGAAGAAATATAGTTAGTAAGCGTCATTGCCGTATTAGGATCGGATGCATCAGCAATAACCTGAACAGAGGCTTTATTTAAATGTAAAAGGTCCTGGTTGAAATTGGTTGGAAAAACAACTGCCAGTTTTATCTTCCCACTTTTAAATGCAGCATCAATCTGAGAAGGGTTTGTCAATGTTTTCTGAACATGGAAAAAATTGCTTCCCTCCATTTTATTAATGATCTGTTGTGTCGCAATATCCTTTGAATTATCAACTACAGCAATGTTTGCATTCTTCAACTCATTTGTAAGTGCAAAACCAAAAAGAACTATCTGAACAACAGGTAAACCAAAAAGCATCAGAAGGGTCTTCTTGTCTCTGAATACCTGGAGGAATTCTTTTCGTACAAATGATAGTAACTGTTTCATTATTCTCTGTTTACTTAATCTGCTGATCGTTTTGCCTGTCTTGCAAGCTTATAAAATACTTCATCCATTGTCGGCACTCCAAACTTTTCTCTTAATCCTGCAGGTGAGTCAAGTGCTTCAATTTTACCATCCACCATAATAGTTACCCTATTACAATATTCAGCTTCATCAAGGTAGTGTGTAGTAACAAATATGGTAATACCCCTATCCGCTGCATCGTATATCAGATCCCAGAATTCCCTTCGCATGGAAGGATCAACACCACCGGTAGGCTCATCTAAAAAAACAATCTTTGGTTCGTGAACAATAGCAACCAGGAATGATAACTTCTGTTTCCAGCCCAGGGGCAGCGACTTAACCACTTTTTTTGCCTCTTTAAAGAGTCCCAGTTTTTCAGTCAGCTCCTTGCTCTTTTCTTTGATCTCTTTATTGCTCAAACCGTATATACCACCATAGAACTCTATATTCTGGAGCACTGAAAGGTCTTCGTATAATGAAAACTTTTGGCTCATGTAACCAATATTTTTCTTTATTTCTTCAGGCTGTGTAAACACATCAAATCCTGCAACAGTTGCCTCACCCGAAGTAGGGATAGACAAACCGCATAGCATACGCATAGCAGTTGTTTTACCTGCTCCGTTAGCACCTAAAAAACCAAATATCTCACCTTTATGCACGTCGAATGATATTTCATCAACGGCCACAAAATCGCCAAAGCGCTTGGTGAGTTTATTTGTCTTTATTACCGTTTCGCTCATTTTTTTCTTTTTGCTCTTTTAATAATCGTATAAAACAATCTTCTACTGTTGGAACCGCCTCTCTGAAAACTACATCATCATATCCCTTGTCCTGCAAATATTTCTTCACTTCATCTTCGCTGCAAGTGATTGATAAGTGCAGATATTCTCCGAACGTGTAACAATTAATAGTTCCGCTAAATGCACGCAGGTCATTTAACAGCTTGTACATGTGCTTTGATTTAACACCGTATAGTTTTTCAGGGTAGGCCTTTATGGTATCAGCCGGAGAAGCTATAGATAACACCTTGCCACCCAGTATAAGCCCAATGCGGTCACAAAGTGTTGCTTCATCCATATAAGAAGTAGACACCAAAATAGTAATGCCTTGCGCTTTCAATCTTTTCAACATTTCCCAGAACTCCTTGCGTGATACTACATCTACCCCTGTTGTAGGTTCATCTAAGAACAATACTTCAGGTTTATGAATTAATGCACAACATAAAGCCAGTTTTTGCTTCATACCGCCCGATAATTTTCCTGCTCTACGATCTTTAAAGGGTTCTATCTGCACATAAATATCCTTTATCATGTCATAGTTTTCCTCTATGGTCGTATCAAATACAGTTGCAAAGAAGTTCAGATTTTCCTCAACTGTCAAGTCCTGGTAGAGTGAGAACTTGCCAGGCATATAACCTAGAATACCCCGAATAGCTTTAAAATCTTTTATGAGATCGAACCCATCTACGGTTGCAGAGCCTTTATCTGGTAACAACAATGTTGTAAGCATTCTGAAAATCGTGCTTTTACCTGCGCCGTCAGGCCCAATTAGCCCAAATATCTCACCTTTTTCGACAGTAAATGACACGTCATCTACCGCAAGAACAGTGCCCTTGTTATAAGTTTTAGTGATGTTTTTTAATTCAATGGCGTTCATTACTCAGTTGAATTTCACTTCACCATACATGCCAATTTTCAAAAAGCCGTCATTCACGATACGTACTTTTATTGCATATACAAGGTCAGCTCTTTCGTCTTTTGTCGGAATTGTTTTTGGTGTGAATTCCGATTTATCAGATATCCAATAAACAGTACCCGTATAGAAATTATATTGCTTCGAACCCTTATCAGCACGTACCTTTACTTGTTGACCAAGTTTTACCTTATCTAATTGCGTACCTGTTATATACGCTCTTAAAATAATTGTGTCTGTTTCTGCAATTTTATAAAGTGCTTTACCCGGCATAGCTACTTCATGATCCTCAGAATATTTTGTAAGCACAGTACCATGAATAGGGTTTATTATTTTACATTTTGCTATCTGGTCGTTTAACTGATCTATTTGTCTTTGCAATGGGGCAACATTCTTCTCAATTGTTGTTGAACTTATTCCTAATGTAGATTTTTGAGCCTCAATTTGCTTATTAAGCATATCTACCTGTGTGTTAGCATCATCAACCTGTTGCTGGGTTGCTGCGTTTTGTTTGAACAGGTTATTCATCCGCGTCTGGTTCTTCTGTGCCTCATCTAATTGAGATTGCAATGCGGCTACTTGTATTGGGATATCAGGTATCTGGCTAGTTGTAGATGCTATTTGTGCTATCAGTTGTTGCTTCCTGTAATATAACTGTGCACTATCAATATACCCTATAAACTGACCTGGTTTAAGGGTTTGACCTTCTTCCACATCAAACTGCATAATAGTTCCCGACGCTTCAGTTGATACTATTGTCTCAACTGACTCAAATGCTCCCGCTGCGTCATACTCGCTGTCGCTGTTATTGCACGAAGCAAATATTGCCGCTGTTGCAATTGCTAGTAGTGATACTTTTTTCATGGTCATAGAATTTAATTTTTAATTACCTGATGTATTTTGATAGTTATATTGATCCATTAATAATTGTACCTGGTGGAGTAACAGATTCTGCTTTGCCGCATCCTCAGCATCTAACTGACTTATATAATCATGTACAGTTATTACCCCGTTATCCATCTGTGCTTTCGATGCATCTTTAACAGCAGTCCGCTTACTAATTATATCATTATCCTTATTAATCATCTGCTGTAATTTTATCATATCAGCACTTTCCTGCCTCAGATTAATACGGGTATTAAAAATGAAATCATCTTTCTGTACATCTAAGCTTTGCCTGTCTATTTCCAGTAATTGCCTTTGGTTTTTAAGTGTATAAAACCCACCAAGGGACCAGGTAAGCCTGACACCCGTTATATAATACCAGGCAGGATTCACATCAAAGCCATTTAACCCTGGTAAAGCATATCCACCCTGAAAGAAAGCTGAAAACTTAGGGCGATTCCCTGCATTCAGTAACTTGTCCTGAACATCATCGTTCTTCTTCTGAAAATCGTAGAATGATAACTCAGGCCTGTGAATACTATCTGAAACCGCAAGATTACGCGGAGTAGCAAATACTGTATTCTCATCAAGTTGTTCATTAATAAATATCGCCAGCATATCAACATATGCCTTTCGCGATGCTGTCAACCCTATACTGTTTTGTTGTTGTTGATACAACTCTGCCTGTAGTTCCTCAAGGCTGCTATTTAAAGCTGTTCCATTATTTACAGCAGCCTGCATTTGATCAATGCTATTTTGCAAATCCTTCTGCGTTACCTCGTTCTGTTTCAACTGTTCATCAATAAGCAATGCACCAAAAAAGATCTGGTTAATTCTATCCTTCAATGCATACAGCTGTACTTCAATATTCTGATCTTGTATACCTGCATTTACTTCCTGCGATTGTTTTTGTTGCTTTATTGTTCCCCCATCGTAAATTGTCTGGTCAACCTCACCATGCATATTAAACTGGTCTTTAGTTGGAGTTGGGAAGCTTAACCCTTTAAACGCAGGAGGCAACCCACTTATAGTTATTGAAGTAACTGCTGACTGGTAGGTAGCCTGCCCGTTAAAATTCACCTGTGGTAAATATCCCTTTGCAGCATTCGCTACACTAAACTCTTTGGTTTTTTCAATTAATCCCTTCTGCTTAATTAATGGATATTGCTGCCTTGCACGTGCATAACAAGTATCTAATGTCAGCGTAGTTTGGGCATTAACAAGAACCGTAGCTCCAAGAATAGTTCCGATTAAAAGTAATTTTTTCATTTTATGTTCTATTTTACTTTAAGTGTGGCCTCAATCCATTTTGGGATCATCTTTTTCCTTTCCATCATTAGTTCAATAAATTGTTCGTCTGTTATACTACCTTCCCCTGCCTGAAATATTGGCCGGCCAATAAAAGGGAAAATACTCAGGCTTACAATATTCAGCATAAGGTTCACTACATTCATTGGTGCAATCTCTCCCGTTTTAATTCCCGCCTGCAACTGTTTCATAAAGTAAGAATTCATAAATATCTTCTTCGCTTCTATCCTTTTAGGGTTAGCCCTCACCTGGTTCATAACAAACAAAGGTGTATCGGGTGATTTCAAAAGCATGTCTATATAATTGCTGACTATCTGCTCAATTTTTTTTGTGTAAGTAGTTTTTTCATCATTTACAATATTTGAAAACCCAAGAAAAAACGTTTCCAGGCTCTCCCCCATTATTATTTCAAATAGTTTTTCTTTGCTACGGAAATAGTAATTCAATAAAGCAAGGTTAATACCTGCCTCCTCAGCAATATCTCTTGTTTTAACAGCATCAAATCCTTTTTGGGTAAAAAGCTTACGTGCAGCAGTAATTATTTTCTGCTCAGTAGACTCTTCTTCTTTTTTCCTTTTAAGTATTGACATCTCTTTCGAAATATGGTGCAAATATATATTTAATATTTTGATTTAATCAGTTGATTAAATCAAAATATTAAACACCTAAACGTTTAACCATTTGATTTTCAGCGGGAAATTATTTGTCAATTTTTCGGTTGCCCATCCTTCCCGCAAAGCTTAATTTTGCCAAAAGAAAAGAAAATGCTGAGTGATGAAGTAATGTACAAGGCCTTGGTAGAGAAAGATATTTCTTATGAAGGGCAATTTGTTACAGGTGTTAAAACCACCGGCATTTTTTGCCGCACAACTTGCACCGCCCGCAAACCATTAAGAGAAAATGTTGAATTCTTTGTCACTGCTAAAGAAGCCATATTAAATGGCTACCGACCTTGCAAAATATGTTCCCCTCTTGAAAATATCGGTTCTACTCCGCCCCAAATTCAGAAATTATTAGCTGAACTGAATGAGAACCCTTCACTTAAATTAAAGGATGATGATATTATTTCAAGAGGCATTGAGCCAAATACATTACGCAGATGGTTTAAAAAAAATCATGGTATCACTTTTCAAGCTTATCAACGCATGCAAAGGCTAAATACAGCTTTTACTAAGATCAGAAAAGGTGAATCAGTTGCAGGCGTAGCATTTGATGCAGGATATGAATCATTAAGCGGATTTACCGATTCCTATACTTCACTTATTGGTACTACTCCTTCAAAAAGTAAAGACAAAGAGATAATACATATGACCCGGCTCGAAACACCACTTGGGCCAATGTTTGCATGTGCTACGGAAGAAGGTATTTGTTTATTGGAATTCACTGACAGACGCATGCTGGAAACAGAATTAAAAGCACTGTCGAAGGAATTCAATGCTGTGGTATTACAGGGCGCCAGTAAATACTTTGAGCCCTTGAAACAACAACTAGATGAATATTTTAAGGGAACACGAAAGGAATTTGATCTTCCATTAGTGCTGAAAGGAACTGATTTCCAGAAAGAGGTTTGGAAGGAATTATTGCGTATTCCCTATGGGTCAACCCGTTCTTACAAACAACAATCAATAGCCTTGAATAATCTTAAAGCTATTCGGGCTGTTGCAAGCGCAAACGGCATGAACCGTATAGCCATTATAATTCCATGCCATAGGGTAATTGGCGAAGATGGCAGTATGACGGGCTATGGAGGTGGCATCTGGAGAAAGAAAAGGCTTCTGGATATTGAAAACTCGCAGACATCTTTGAATATGTTCTAAATACTGAACACTTCTGCATTGGCCGCTAAAACGGTTAAAATTTGTTAACTGATTTATACCCCTCAACTCTACAGAGCATAAATATGTTACCTTAGAGGTTTAAACACCTTTCTATTTGTGGAGTATATGAAAATCAAAACCATTTCAACATTTTTAAGCATCCTATTCATTCTTCTTATCTCCACTAAAAAATCTGTGGGACAGGGAAACATACTACCATTCGATTCTTATTCAGATATCCAGACAGCTATGTCACTTGCCGATTCCGGTCAATATGATGCTGCAAATAAAATGTATGAGCAAATATCGCGCAGCGATACCAATTACATTTTAGCCCTATATGAGGAAGCCATCAGTCGTATTTCAGCCGGGGAAGATAGTATTGCAATTGGTATTTGCAGAAAGGGGCTTCAACTGAATACTGAATACAACCCCGATATCTATAAATTCCTGAGTGGTGCTTATATTGATCTGAACAAGTACAAAGAAGCAATAGCATTACTTTCTGATACAGCTATTCCACGGTATCCTGCTATTTATTTTTTACATTATTCATTGGGGCTTGCGTACTATAAATTACATCAGTACGATAGCGCTATCTCGTGTTTTGAGAGAGCAATTAAATTGAATATTTTTAATGCCTCAAGCCATTATTATTTGGGCAAATGCTGCCTTGAGCAAGGCAGAATGATACCTGCATTGCTTTCACTTCAGTTCTTCCTTATTCTGGAGCCCACCTCATCGCGTTCCCTGCCTACAGTTCAACTGATAGAACAGGTTGAAAAAGGAAACTATGATTATAATAAGTCAACTATAGTTGACCCCGAAAAGTATAATGATGGAGCTTTTGATGACCTGGACCTGGATATAAAATCGAAGGTAGCATTAAGCGATAACTATGTTTCAAAAACAAGAGTCGCATTTGATGTGATGAAACAATCTCAGCTATTTATGGAGAAACTTACCTATACTCCCAACACTAATAATTTCTGGATGGAAAGTTATGTTCCCTTCTTTACTGAAATGCAAAAGAAGGATTACTACGTACCTTACATTTACTTTATAATGGGTTCGGTTGGCAGTGATGAGTTACAAAAAGATATAAGTAAGAATAAGAAAAAGATTGATGAGTTTACAAGTTGGGCAGGCGGTTATTTAGCTGACAAGCGTGGTAAACAAGAATTAACTATTAATGGAACCAAGAAAACGATAACAAACATATTTTATAACAACCAGATAATTGAGGCCAGGGGAGAGGAGAATGCAAAAGGTAAAACCATTGGTGACTGGACAATATACAATGAATATACAGGTACGGTTTCAGCCAAAGGAACATTTAATGAAAATGGCAACCGCGAGGGGCAATGGGTATGGTATTATTTTGATGGCGCCATGAAAGAAAGAACAGATTATAAAGATGGAAAACGTGATGGAATATCGGAAACATGGTATAAAAATGGTGCACCAAAAGATAAGTATACATATAAAGATGATAAGCTTAATGGTGAAGTATGGGGTTATAATGCTTCGGGTATACTAATCTCTCATGGCAGCTATATTAATGATAAACCAGTTGGACAATATGCATTGAATTACAACAATGGTAAGCAACAATACGCAGTTAATTATTCCGCTACAGGGCTTGATGGCGACCAGAAAGAGTACTATATAACAGGGCAGGTATCACTTTCATCAACGTATAAGGATGGAAAGAAGAATGGTACGCTTACCGATTATTGGGAGAATGGAAAAACAGAAGACCAGGGAGAATACAAAGATGATAACCCTATTGGTGCCTGGAAATATTATTACAAAGATGGAAGCTTGCGTAAGGAAGGCACCTACGATAAAGATGGTAAAGGTACTGGCTTATGGACAGATTATTACCGCAATGGAAAAAAACAGGAAGAGATCAATTACAATAAGTCCGGGGTGCAGGATGGTAAAGACATTTTATATGACCAGGATGGACTAAAGTATGGAGAGCTTGAATATAAAAATGGCCAATTACAACATGTTACTTATTATGACAAAAGCGGAAAAAGCATATTTGAAACTACTGCTTCAAATGGGAAGCTGGCCTACCAGAGCTTTTACCCTAATGGCATTAAAATGAATGAAGGCGAGATTGAAGATGGCAAAAGAAGCGGCATGTGGAAATTTTATTCAATTACCGGGGCACTTACCACAGTAGAACATTATGATAACAGCTTGCCTTCTATTCCCAATTATTCTGTAACAGATAACGGGAAGAAGGTACGTGTTAAGCGTAATGGATCTTCTTCCAGTGAAGGATTAAATGGCCTGAGAATAGATTATTACGATGATGGAAAAATAAAAGATTCTGTTAAATACTCAGCAGATGTACCCAGCTCGTTATATCTTGAGTATTTTGAAAACGGGAAACTAAAAACATCGGGCTCGTATGTGTTGGGCGAAAAGGAAGGGGATTGGTATTATTACAATTCGCATGGCACGCTTGCATCGCAATTATTTTACCAGCATAGCGAGGTAGAAGGGTGTGCTGATTATTATGATGTTAATGGACGACTTTCAACCGAAGAATATTATAATGCGCTCGGGTATTTTGATAAAGCATGTATCTATGATACTACAGGTAGTAAAGTGGCCTATACTTACCTGTCTGACAAGGGTAATGGAACCTTTAAAGCAACCTTTAACAATGGCCAGTTAAAAACAGACAGAACCTATATTTATGGTAATGTGGATGGGCATCAGAAAATGTTTTATTATGATGGAAAATTAAGATCAGAATGTGATTATCTTGCTGATAACCGACAGGGTAAGTATACGAGCTATTACGAGAATGGGAAGATCCAATCTGTTTCTGAATACAGCAACGGAGTACTTGAAGGAGCCACTACCAAGTTCTATTCAAATGGTAATACTAAATTGAATGAGAATTATTCTGATGATAATGAAGATGGTCCGTTCAAAGAATACTATGAAAGCGGAAAGCTGAAGCGCATAGGTCAATATACTGATGGTGGTATGGAAGGAGAGAAGAGGTCATATTTTGAAGATAGTTCCCTGTATTGTACTGCATGGTACCATAGTGGCGTAATTACAGGGTATGCCTATGAGGGAAAAGATGGAAAGATGGTTTCAATGATACCCATTGAAAAAGGCACAGGTACCGTAACCTGTTATTATAGCAATGGAACCAAATCATTCGAATGTGGCTATGACAACGGATCTCTGGATGGCAAGCGAACGGTGTATTCACCTGCCGGAAAACCATTTGAAGAGGAAAATTATCAATCAGGGAATATGGTAGGCCTGCAGAAATATTATTATAGTAATGGCAATTTAAAAGCCGAAGAGAACTATTACTTAGGTGATAAAGATGGTGTGTGTAATTACTATTATGCCAACGGCAAACTGGAGCATCAGGAATATTGGATTGCCGGAACACAACATGGAAAATACAGTTATTATGATAGCAATGGCAAACTTATAAAGACTGTTATTTATTATAACGATGAGGTTATTTCAGAAAAATGAGGTTATTAAATAATAATACACATACTGTTTTGAAGAAGATACTATTTGTGATAGTGCTGGTCCATTCTGTAGTTCCTGTATATGCGCAAAAAGACAATGTATACAGCAACCTACGCAAGAAATATGCCGATGATAACGCCGTTTTTGTTTCGCGAAAAGATAATGTAGAATTGAAATTTGAGAAAGGCCAATTAATGGTTTATTCTTCAAACTATGAAGAACTGTTATTGTTAACAGATAAGACCAGTGGATACTCTGAGCGTAATGTTTACTGGTCAAGTTTTTCAGAGATACAAGACCTGGACGCACGTAGTCTTATACCTGATGGCAATAGTTATAAAACCATTAAAGTAAAAGACTTTTCAAAAACGAATGAAATATCAGAAGGAACATTTTATGATGATGCGCGTTCTTATAAATTTATCTTCCCCGGCCTTGTAAATGGCGCAAGAAGCATTATTTCGTATACTGAAAAGTTAAAAGACCCTCATCTTTTCGGAAGTTTTGATTTTGCATCATTTGCCCCAACTGAAGATGTGGAGTATTCTGTTACGTTCCCGTCTACAGTAAAAATTCATTATAAACTGTTTCATATAAATGATAGTGCGCTTCATTTTACTTCGAAGGTAAGCGGTAAAACCACTACCTATACATGGAAGATGAATAGGGTAAAAAAAATAAAGGAAGAAGAAAACATGCCCAACTTCAGCTACTTCACACCAAGTATTGTTGTACTTATAGATCAGTATACTGAAGATAATAAAACGGTGAAAGTACTAGCAGATACTAATGACCTTTATAACTGGTACTATAGCTTTGTAAGAAATGTAGATACAAGTGTTTCTCCGGAAGTGAAGCAGGTAGTAGATTCTATTACAAATGGCATAACTGATAATCTTGATAAAGTGCGTAAGATATTTTACTGGGTGCAAAACCAGGTTACATACATAGCGTATGAAGACAGCCTTGGGGGGTTCATTCCCAGGGAAGCCTCATTGGTTTGTTCGCGTCGTTTTGGTGATTGTAAAGACATGGCCAGTACATTAATGGAAATGATAAAAGCGGCCGGCCTTAATGCCTATCAAACGTGGATAGGTACAAGAGACATTCCATATACTTTTGAAGATGTTCCTGCTCCTATCTCTACTAATCATATGATATGTACTTATATTCAAAATGGTAAGTACTATTTCCTTGATGCAACCGGTAAGGACTCTCCTTTTGATTTCCCTACTTCAATGATACAGGGGAAACAGGCATTGATAGGTATGGGTAAAGATAAGTACCAGATAATACGGGTTCCTGTAATGGATACCGACAAGAATATTTATTACGACAGCATTCACATTCAGCTAAATAAAACACATATACAAGGGGTTGGCATATTAAAAACCCGCGGGTACAACAAAATAATATTAGAATGGCGGCTGCAAAATATGGACAAGAAAGATGAGCATCAATATCTTGTTGGGTTATTGCAAAAGGGAAACAACAAATTCAGTCTTGATAGTTCTTCATACGAAAACCTTAACGACCGGGATCATGATCTGGGTATACACTATTCTTTTGGCCTTCCTGATTATGCCCAGCAAAATGGAAATGAGATATATGTGAATACTCACCTTGAGAAAATTCACATGAACGACCTACTTGATGCTGACCGTATAGCACCTTATAACATTGAATTTAAAACCATTGATAAAAGTATCAGCACCCTTGATATACCAGCCGGGTATAAAGTAAGCTACCTCCCCGATAATGTTAACTACAATGGACCGCTTGGCGGCTTTAAGGTAAACTACATAGTAAAGGATAATGTGATTACAAGCAGTACTTATTTCCATTTAAACACACTAATGGTTTGGCCGAAAGACTTTGATGAGTGGAATAAAATGATACGTGCTTTATCGCATGCATACACCGAATCTGTAACACTGGCCAAACAATAAACCTTACACATGCTTAGAAAAGTAATTCTCTCCGTTTTAATATCCTGCATAGCCATAAGCCTATCAGCACAACAGTATTCATTTCTTAAACCAGACCCTGAGTACAAAAGTTACAAATGGGATGATTCTGCAAAGTTGCATACCCTATCGGCTGATGAAATGAAGTTGAACGAAGTAATTATAAAAGATAAGCGGATCATTGAATACTATTTCGTAGCACAGGATACACTTGCCATGTTCACCACACATCACTTTATTGCCCGTGTAAATTCCGATAAGGCAATTGAGGAAAATAATACAGTATATATATCGCTGGCCAATGATGTAAAAGTGATAGATATAAAAGCCAGGGCCATTGATAAAGATGGCAGGGTAACAATGCTTAACACTAAAAATATAAAGGACGTAGATAATTACCAGAACCTGGGCCCCTTCAGAATATTTGCGATTGACGGAGTGGAAAAAGGCGGTGAAGTAGAGTACCTGTATACTGTACGCCACCAGGTTAATGTTTTCGGAACTGAATACATTAACAGAAGTGCTTTGCATAAAGACATTGAAGTTGATCTGTACTCTCCTTCTCATCTTGTGTTTATTTCAAAAAGCTACAACGGTTTCCCCGATATGGTAGTTGATACACTGGCTACAACGAAACGGCACCTGGCTGCTCAGGGTCATAATATTGAAGGATATGAGCCTAATGAAGAATTTTCGGCCGGTGATGGGGCACTGTTGAGAATGGAATACACCATTGCCTACAATAAAGCGTCGAACGACCCGGATAAAAGGCTTTATGACTACAATGATTTTTGCCAGTGGTTGTATGCAACATTGGACAAGAGTACCGATAAGCAAGACGTTAAAGTTGCAACTAAGATCATAGACACCATGAAATTGAAGAATCTTTCGGATGAAGATAAGATAAAGTATATCGAAAGCAGGGTTAAGACCTCTGTTCAGGTGCGAGAAGATGCCGGTGGTGAAGATGCAATGTCATTACAAAACATTTTTAAGAACCGCGTTTGTGATGCAATTGGTATAATGAAAGTATACAAGTTACTTTTTGATGCTGCCGGAATAAAGCATGAAATTGTAATGACATCAGACCGGTATAATAAACCATTTGATGGTGATTTTGATTCCCGTACCTATCTGCAGAACTATCTTATCTATTTTCCTACTACCAACAACTACATTGCACCAACTGAAATAGCTTCCCGTTATGGTTTTGTTCCATCAGACTGGATATGCGAGAAAGGGTTCTTTATGCATTCCATTACAGTAGGGAAGGATGTACAGACGGGTGTTGGAAAGGTACGTGAGCTACCTTGCAATGATTATAAAACCAGTATGGGCGAAATATACGCCAATGTAAAATTTGACTTTGATATGGGAGTTGCAAATCTGCATTTCAAACAAACCTTTTCAGGATACGAAGCTTATTCTATACAACCCTTCTATACATATTTATCAGAACAGGATAAGAAAGATTATTTAAATAAGGTATTCCAATCATATTTCCCTGATGCGAAGCCAACGAATGCAAAGGCATCAGGATATAGTGAAAGCGATCTTTATAAGAACCCATTTGTTGTGGAAGCCGATATCAGCACAAACAGTGTATTGGAAAAAGCAGGCAATAAATATTTATTTAAGGCAGGTGAACTGATTGGTCCGCAAAGCCAACTATATAATGATACTACACGACATACGCCAATTGAAAACCATTATAACCATGGCTACCACAGAGAGATTTCATTTGAGATGCCGGAAGGCTACAAAGTAACCAACCTGAATGCAGCCAATATGGATGTATATGACAGCACTTCATCAGCAAAAAAAACTATGGAGTTTCATTCGTACTACAAGGTTGATGGAAATAAAGTAATAATTTATTGTGACGAGTATTATTCAGCGTTACGCTACCCTATAAGCATGTATCAGCAGTTCAGAACTGTTATAAATGCTTCGGCTGATTTTAACAAGCTTGTTCTTTTTCTTGAAAAGAAATAATGTATATTGAGGACATACGCGCGTTCTGTAAAAAGCTACCGCAAGTTACCGAGGATGTAAAATGGGGAAATGATCTTTGTTTCTGCATTGGAGGAAAAATGTTTTGCGTTGCTCCATTAAAAGGTGAATTAACTCTTTCATTTAAAGTACAGGATGAAGAATTTGATGAACTATCCACACGACCAGGCTTTGTGCCTGCACTATATGTTGCCCGGTATAAATGGGTCTTATTGCAAGATGTAAGCGTGCTTAAACGCAAAGAGTTAGAAGGCTATATAAAACAATCGTATGAACTTATTAGATCGAGGCTTCCTAAAAAAGCATTGAAATAATTGAAACATGCCACGTTCACAACATATTCCATTTTATTTTGTACTCGACCAACTTTTATCGCTAAACCCCACTATACGGCACATGTTCGGCTGCCATGCCGTTTATATAGGCAGTAAAATTGTTTTTATTTTACGCGACCGCAAATCGCACCCTGAAGTAAATGGTGTTTGGATAGCTACTGGCCATGAACATCACAAAAGCTTAAAGAAAGAATTTCCCTCTTTATGTTCAGTATCAGTATTAAATAATGGCAAAGGTGAAACAGGTTGGCAAATGTTACAGGTTGACGCCGATGATTTTGAAACCTCCGTTATACGAGCCTGTGAATTAGTACTGCATGATGATCCACGTATTGGCAAGGTACCCAAACCTAAGAAAAGAAAGAAGAAATAGCTCTTTTCTATTTTGCCTTTATAAACGTTTCGATCTCTTTCACTAATTCAGCATTAACCGGAAGGGTTGGGTCATAGTATGTAGCAATATTTGCATTCCGCTCAATCGGCGCCATTTTCAGTATATGATTCATTCCAACTATGGTATCAAGTTTTGCATGTACGTCTGCCTTCGATAATCGAATTGCATCATCAACATGCACTTGTAAATCTGTTGTACCCTGGATGATCAGAACCGGTATCTTCAGTTTTGCAATTTCGACCTGGGGGTCGTACCTCATCCATGATACCTCGTAAGGCTGAACAGCCGGTGAGAACACCGTATATAATACTTGTGGTACTTTATTCACTGTTTTTCCTGCAGCGAGACTATCTATTATATTCATAGCTGAATCCTTCAATGTTGCAGGCAGGTTGCTCAATTGTTGTTTCAGAATTATATCGGCACGTTGCCCGGCACCTGCAAGAGATACATAACCTGCAACATTATCCCGGGCAGCAATCATACCTATTAAAGAACCTTCACTATGTCCTATAATAAATACCCTTGTAAATTTCTTATCCTTCTTAAGCAATTCCACCCACGCCTTTGCATCATCTATATAATTTTCAAATCGCAAATCAAGCTCGCTACCCATTGCATCTTTGCTTTCACCAATGCCTCTTTTATCGTACCTGAGTGTAGCAATACCCACAGCACTTAATTTATGAGCCAGTTGTTTAAATGCATCAGTCTTCAGGCCCATTTTAGGGCTATTGCAATCTCTATCTGTTGGACCTGAGCCTGCAATTAATAATGCAACAGGAACATTGGATGTTGCATTCCGGGGAGTGCATAGTGTACCAAATATCTTACCCGTTTTTGTTTCAAGGGTAACAGGTGTTTCTATAAATGATGAATCAGTTTGTGCTATTGCAGCCGCGCTCAGTGATAAAAACAGCATTAAAATTTTAGTTCTCATGATTATGTTTTGTTTTAAAATCGAGGCAAAACTAATACATTATTTAATATTATTAATTATTTTATTAATTTTATTTAATAAATATACATTTATATTAATAAATATATTATCTTTGTATCATAATTATAACATAATATGTTAAAGAAACTCCCACACATGTGCCCTAGCTGCGCATCGCCATTACGGGTTAAAAGCCTTATATGCGGGCATTGCGCAACAGAAGTATCGGGTGAATTTGAATTGCCTATACTTGCCAGTATTCCATTAGATGATCAGCAATTCATCCTTGATTTTGTAAAAAGCAGTGGCAGCCTTAAGTTAATGGCTGAAAGCTTAAAATTAAGCTACCCCACCGTACGGAATATGTTGGATGACATTATTAAGAGAGTAGAAAAAAGTGAAAAACTTTCAAACTCTAATAAAAAATGAAAAAGTGGTTGTTTAATCCGTTTCAATATATTGCAGGTATGCGCGCCTTGCTAATTGGCTGGGCAATAATACTGGTAACTGCTGTAATAGCTTTTTTCAGCCACGCACATTTCGATGGCGCTATAGATATCCATTTTGGCGCATCTTCTTCATTCATCAGTTACTTTTTAGAACCACTCATTGACTGGGTATGCCTGATCGTTATCATGTATGTTCTGGGTCGCCTGGCCTCTGATTCATCCGTAAGGTTTATAGATATTGCTGGTACTATGGCTTTGGCCAGATGGCCTTTGTTTCTGGTTGCCTTTCTTGGTTTTATTCCGACCCCTGTAATAGACCCTAAGGCTTCTCTGGATATATTAGTGAGCCAGGCATTAAGTCCTGCTGTTATTACACAGGGATTACTGACATTACCATTTATAGTATGGTTCATTGCATTACTCTATAATGCCTTTTCTGTTTCAACCAACCTGAAAGGTAGCAAAGCAGTATGGAGTTTTATTGGTGGACTAATAATTGCAGAAGTAATTTCCAAAATTATTTTCTCTTACGTATCCAAACATTAATCTTAAAAAAATGAAATATACAGCATCATTGGATAAAGTTGCCAAAGGCATAACAATTGGAGCATGCCTGTTAGTTCTGGGAATAATTATTATAACAAGCATAACTTCCGGAGGCCGAGTTCCGTTATTTATACCATTCATTCCTGCTGTCATTTCAGTTGCTGCCTACCTTTATGCACCCAAAAGCTACACTTTAAATGATACATCATTAATCATCAATAAAGTTATAGGGAAAGTTTGGATTGACCTGAATACTGTGAAAGAAGTCGAGAAGATTCCTCAGTTTGATGGTGGTACTATACGTACATTTGGTAGTGGCGGTTTCTTCGGCTATTATGGTAAGTTCTATAACCGCGTAATTGGTAAAATGAACATGTATGTAACACGCAGAGACACTATGATTCTTTTAAAAACAAAAGATGATCGCAATATCATTATCTCTCCCGATGATATTGGCCTTTTTGATAAGCTGAGTGACGCCATTCATAAGTCCTGAACAGATTCTTTAAAATAAAGGGGGAGGCTTTTCAATTGCCTCCTCTCTTTTTTTACATTTGCTGTATCTAATATCTTACGTATGCAAAACGAAGCTTTCTACACACATTTACAAAACGAATTAAAGGCCATAGATGAAGCAGGCTTATACAAACGTGAACGTATTATTGTTTCGCCGCAAGGGGCAGATATAAAAGTACAGGGCGGTAAAGAGGTTATCAACTTTTGTGCGAATAATTACCTGGGGCTGTCGTCTCATCCTGAAGTTATTGCTGCATCTAAAAAAGCACTCGATACACATGGCTATGGCATGTCATCGGTACGGTTTATTTGCGGTACACAGGATATTCATAAAACACTGGAAGATAAAATATCGAAGTTCCTGCATACCGATGATACTATACTTTATGCAGCGTGTTTTGATGCAAACGGAGGTGTGTTCGAACCCTTATTCGGAGAGCAGGATGCGCTCATCTCTGATGAACTGAACCATGCTTCAATTATTGATGGTGTGCGTTTATGCAAGGCTAAAAGATACAGGTACAAGAACTCTGATATGGCTGATCTGGAGGCTCAATTAAAAGCTGCACAGGCGGACCGTTTTAAGATAATTATTACCGACGGTGTGTTTTCTATGGATGGTTTTATAGCCAAACTGAATGAGATTGTTGCACTGGCAGCGAAATACAATGCACTGGTAATGGTCGACGATAGCCATTCTACAGGCTTTGTTGGTAAAACAGGCCGTGGCACACATGAATACCATGATGTAATGGGTAAAATAGATATACTTACAGGCACATTGGGCAAAGCACTTGGTGGTGCAATGGGTGGATATGTAAGTGGCAGGAAAGAAATTATTGATATGCTTCGTCAGCGCTCAAGGCCATATTTATTCTCTAATTCCTTGGCACCGGTTATAGCAGGTGCGGCTATTACTGTATTTGACCTGCTGAGCAAAACAACAGAATTGCGTGATAAGGTAATGAACAATGCTTTGTATTTCCGTGAAGGAATGACAAAAGCAGGTTTTGATATTAAGCCGGGCATTCACCCGATTGTACCTGTTATGCTTTACGATGCCAAGCTTTCACAAACCATGGCCGATAAACTTTTACAGGAAGGTATTTATGTGATCGGATTCTTTTACCCGGTAGTAGCAAAAGGCCAGGCACGTATTCGTGTGCAGGTTTCTGCAGCACATACCAAGACTCACTTAGATAAAGCCATTGCTGCGTTCACGAAAGTTGGCAAGGAATTAGGTGTAGTAAAATAGCAGCCTATCCCAATCAGAATTATTTAGTAAAGGTTTTTATTTCACCTTCAAACCATCCCAACCTTGCATGGTAAGGGGGTGAAGTTTACCGTCTTTTGCTGCAATCTTTATTCCATCAGTAGCCGGAAGTATTTCGCCTATAACAGTAAGTTTGGCAAGCTCTTTTATTTTCTTCAGATCGGCAGGGTTCAAGGTAAATAGCAACTCATAGTCCTCACCGCCACTCAACGCAAATAATGAGGGTGGTGCATTATTTTCAGTTGCAACCTTTATAGTTTCTTCGTGTATAGGTATTTTCAATTCTTCCAGCAAGCAACCCACCTGCGATGATTCACATATATGATGAATTTCAGAAGCAAGTCCATCCGAGATATCGATCATTGAAGTTGGTACGACATCTGATGATTTAAATAATTCAACCATATCAACTCTGGCTTCAGGCATAAGCTGGCGTTTCAGTACATAGCCATAGCCTTGCAATTCCGGCCTTTCTTCTTTTCCAAAAGAGTCCTTTGCTTTTTCAAGCAATAATAAACCGGCATACGCTGCGCCAAGGTCACCACTTACACAAAGTAAGTCACCCAGCTTTGCTCCACTGCGGTAAACTACTTTCTCTTTTTTTGCTTTTCCCAAAATGGTTACATCTATCACTAACCCTGATTTTGAAGAAGTAGTATCTCCTCCAACCAGGTCAACCTTATATTCTTTACATGCATACTTTATACCCTTATATACCTCGTCTAATGATTCAACTGAATACTGATTAGATACAGCAATGGATACAACGACCTGTGTGGGTTCTCCATTCATAGCACAAATATCTGACACGTTTACTGCAACCGCTTTATACCCAAGATGGCGCAATGGAGTATATGTTAGCTCGAAATGAATTCCTTCCGCCATCATGTCAGTAGAAAGTAACATTACTTCACCCTCAGCAGGCGGAGCAATTACAGCTGCATCGTCTCCGACTCCTTTCAGGGAAGATGCTTGCTGCAGTTCGATCTTTTGGGTAAGGTGTTTTATCAATCCAAACTCTCCCAGCTTACTTATCTCAGTATATTTCTTTACTTCTGTTTCCGCCATTATCCTTTTATTTTTTTCTCTATTGCCGTTGTCGAAAATCCCGGTAAATAGTCAATTACTTTTACTTCTCCACCCTTTGCCTTTACAGTATCGTAGCCTGCAATTTGCTCAGGCTTCCAGTCACCACCTTTTACCAATATATCGGGTTGGACCATCTTTATCAGTTCCGCAGGTGTTTCTTCATCAAATATTATAATGGCTGCAACACTTTCTAACGATGCAAGTATAAGGGCACGAGAATCCTGATCCTGAATAGGGCGGGTTACGCCTTTATTAAGTTTCTTTGTTGATTCATCAGAGTTCAAGCCCACTACCATTACATCACCGAGTTCTGCTGCCTCTGCAAGGTACGTTACATGCCCCTTGTGCAACAGATCAAAACAGCCATTGGTAAAAACCACCTTGCGGTCTTTAAATCTCCACAAAGCAAGGGTACGTGCAAGCTGCTCTTTAGTTTGTACCTTCGATTGTATTGCTTCCAGTCGTGTTATCATTCTTATTTATTATAGGTAATACTGCCAGTGAGATCAATCCGAAGATCAGAACTAACAGAAGTTGAGATCCCCACATCATCCATGCCAGCGTAAAGGATACTGATTGTGAAATAAAATAGATGTGCGTAAGTACGCTTATTACTAACCACTGGTACGCACCAATGCCGCCAGGTACAGGTGCAATTACCCCAAATGTTGCGAAAATAAATACCACCAGTACATCTGACAAAGTAAGGTGAGCTGTTTCATTGAAACTAAAGAAGCATACATACATCATTAGTAAGTACAATATCCATATAGCGAATGAGTAGAGCCAGAAAAGGAGCGGTTTTTTTAAATTGCCCACACTTTTAATTCCGCCTAAAAAATTATTGATGAACTTTTTAGCAAAACCGAAAAGCGAATCGCGCTTCTTATACAGGAACCATACTCCACCAATCAATACTACTACAACTGCTATTAAAATAATAGGGTTAACATGCTTTAGTGACTCCCATTTGCTTTCAAGAATTGTTGTAGCTTTTGTTTTAACAATGCCGTACACCTTATTGAAACTTAACAGAAGCATTAACAGAAAGAAAACGAGCATAAGTAACAGGTCTATTCCTCTTTCTACCACAACTGTTCCTACAAGACCTGCAAATGATATTTTTTCATATCGGGCCAGCACACCGCAGCGTGATACTTCACCAAGCCTTGGTACAGCATAATTTGCCAGGTATCCTATAAGAACTGCAGCAACAGTATTAGCCATACCTGGTTTTTTTTCAATTGGCTCAATCAGCATCCGCCAGCGTGCAGCCCTTAAAACATGGCTGAACAAACCCAGGCACATTGAAACTACTATCCACAGATAATTGGCATTAGCTGCTGCTACTTTTATATTCTTCCAGTCGTCAGCCGTTATTTTACTTACAATTAAATACACTAAACCAATTCCAATCCCTAAAAAGAGAAGGAATTTAAGTGCGTTTTTAACAAATGGACTCAATTATTTGAGTTTATTGGTGTGGCTATCAGGATAAACAAGAACCGGCTTATATGCCTTTGCCTCTTCACGTGTCATTTCGGCATACGAAATTACAATTACAATATCATCAACCAATGCTTTACGGGCCGCAGGGCCATTAAGGCATATTATACCCGAGCCACGCTTTCCTTTTATTACATAGGTTTCCAGGCGCTCGCCATTATTTACATTAACCACCTGAACTTTTTCATTTTCAAGCAGGTCGGCTGCATCCATCAGGTCCTCATCAATGGTAATACTTCCAACATAATTAATGTTGGCCTCGGTAATACGTACCCTGTGGAGTTTCGATTTTAGTATTGTAAGTAGCATAATGGGCGCAAAAATAGGGAATTTGGCAACACTATACCCAAATAGCCTTACTAAATAACAAAGAATGCCCTTTCAGGGGTACCTGAAGAGGTTTATTTGCCAATATAATGTTCCTATATTTGCTACATACGACAGAACCCATACGCTGAATGGTATTCAACTCCTTTAACTTCTTCATATTCTTTATAGCTGTTGTAACCTTATATTTTTCTATACCCCATCGTTTCAGGTGGGCTTTGCTTCTTATAGCAAGTTGCATGTTTTATATGTTCCTTATTCCTGTTTATATTTTTATAATATGGGCAACTATCATTATAGATTATTTTATGGGAATATGTATAGAAAAGGGAGGAAGCAAAAAGAAACTATACCTCTTATTAAGTATAGTCGCGAATCTTTCCATACTGGCGTTTTTCAAATACTACAATTTCCTGAATGAGAACCTGGGGGTAATTCTTCATGGTGTTGGATACAGGAACCTTTTGCCTTATTTAAATATCGCCTTGCCAATCGGGCTTTCCTTCCATACTTTTCAGGCAATGAGCTATACTATAGATATATACAGAGGGCAACAAAAGGCAGAAAGACACTTCGGAATATACGCACTATATATCATGTTTTTTCCTCAGCTGGTAGCAGGGCCCATTGAAAGGGCACATAATATGCTTCATCAGTTTTATGAAAAACACTACTTTAACGCTGAAAGGACCATTAGCGGGCTACAGCTAATTCTGTGGGGGCTCTATAAAAAAGTTGTGGTAGCCGATACTATTGCCATTTATGTTAATTCCATTTACGATAACCCTTCAAGTAACAATGGTCTTACGCTAGTCATAGCTACTTATGCATTCGCCTTCCAGATATATTGCGATTTTTCAGGATATTCCGATATTGCGGTCGGTTCCGCAAGAATATTAGGCTTTGAATTAACGCAGAATTTCAGGCTCCCTTATTTTTCAAAAAGCGTATCTGAATTCTGGAGAAGATGGCATATTTCCTTTTCTACCTGGCTCAGAGATTATTTATATATACCCCTCGGTGGTAACCGTTCAGGAAAAATAAAAATGCTCAGGAACATTTTAATAACAATGCTATTAGGTGGCTTATGGCATGGTGCCTCATGGAATTTTATTTTATGGGGAGCCTTGAATGGAGCTTATTTATGTATTGAAAAGATGCTTTCCTACTTCGGAGTTAAAGCGTTGCCATGGAAACTACTAAAAGTGTTTATCACCTTCAACCTCATTTGCTTTTCGTGGATATTCTTCAGGGCTGATACTTTTCATAATGCGAGCCTTATTGTAAGGAATATTTTCTCCGTGCATGAATTTTTTAATGTCAGAATACAGGATGTCGAAATATTTGTATCCATGCTTGTTAAAATAATATTGCTTCTCGCAATTGAATTCTTTTTGTTACGTAAGCATTCCCTTGACTTTTCGGAAAAGAAACACCCGTGGATATGGTCACTATCATTTAATACATTCCTGATAATATTAATTGTAGTTTTTGGTGTTAAAGAAGGAACCCAGTTTATTTATTTCCAGTTTTAAATGAAGACTTTTGCAAAATATCTTATTGCGCTTTTTTGCCTGGTCTTTATTGTGGACAAGGGACTCGGTTATATATTCAATAAGCTTTATCTTCAAAATAGAGTTGGCGATACCGGAGGAAAAATAAACTACTACCTTTCGTTGCAGGCTCCTGACCTGTTAATAATGGGAAGTTCCAGGTCAATTTACGTAATACCAGATAGCTTTAATGTATCGTGCTTTAACCTTGGGCATGCAGGAATGGTGGACGACTTTCATACCGGGCTGTTACATGTTTTAATTGCGCATAATAAGGCTCCGAAAACTATTTTGCTGCAAATAGACCCTGAAACATATTGCTCACTTGATACAGATAAGTATGAAAAAAGCATACAGAATCTTTTATACTATTATGGTAAGGATGAATTGGTAACTGAATATATTAACGGTATTTCTTTTCATGAACGGTTCTTTTATTTATTCCACTTGTTCCGCTTTAACGGAAGAGCATTTAACCTGATAGGTAATGCACTGAAAAGCTATCGTTCATTTAAGCCAAATAATGGCTACGACCCACTACCTGCAAGTCCGGAAGATAGTGCAAGCACCGTTAATTTAGCCACAAAAGTTAACAGGGATGGCCCTTTAGTAATAAGCAGAATGAAGTATTTATTCAGGTTCATAGAACTGTGTAAACAAAACAATATTAAACTAATTGCATTCACTTCTCCATTATATGCAAACCATTTTCAAGAGCCTGCTGCTTTTGATTCAATATTGCGCTTGAACAATATTCCTTATATAAATTATTTAAAACTTGGCTTGCCATCAGTTGAAAACAAACCATACCTCTGGAAAGATCCTGTTCATTTAAATTCCATAGGAGCTACTTATGCAAGCGGAGACCTGGCAAGAAGATTCAAGCAATTAACCGGTGTACAAAATAAATAATAAAGGATACCTTTTTAGAGGTATCCTTTACTATAATATGAATTGTTAGTTTACTGAACTACCACCTTACGATACATTGAACCATTACCAGTAATTACCTGTACCAGGTATATGCCTTTACTGTATCCCGAAAGGTCTATCAGTTTCTTCAGTTTACCCGATACTTCGTTATAGTTATCGTTCGATAATACCTGGCCCATTGTATTAAGGATCCGTACACTCACATTCTGCTTTGCATTAGCAAGTGAAATATTAAGGTTAAATACTCCAGAGTTCGGGTTAGGATATACGTCGAATGAATTTATCTCGGCGTCAACTGTAGCGATACCTACAAACGTTACATTTCCGGTATTTGATTTAGATGCATTATAATTTAATGCCTGAATGGAAGGCGTACATCCGCCCGGATTGTTAATACTCATGTGGTAGTAGTAGCTACCAGATTTCGGAGGCGTATTACTATATGTAAAGTTTCCATTATTCAAAACACTATCAATAAGAATATTAGCAACACCTGCTACTGTGTCTCTGTATACATAATACTTACTGAATGACAATCCCTGGTAATTATCCCATATAAGGTTATACCCGCCCGTAGCACCAACATTAATTGTAAGGTGCATTGTTTTATGCGGTAAACTTAAAGGAGATTCTCCACCGCAAGAATCAACCTGTGATATCTCATATCTCCAGCTTTGAACAAGCGAGTTTGAAAGTGTATCTACAAACTGACAAAGTGAATTTGCCTTTACACTACCTATTTTAGAATACACACCAGGAGCAGTAGATTCCTTGTAAATATTATAGCTTGCAATCTTCTTTGTACTGCTCTTATCCCAAATTATCGTATTGTATTCGGTAGTCACGTCAACAGTAACCATACATATTGAAATAGCTGGGGGCAAAACCTCTCCAATGGTTGCATTTGTTGTTCCTTTACATCCACCCGCATCTGTTACAACAACATTGTAGTTACCTGCTACAAGGCTATCTATGCTTGAAGTAGTAGCGCCATTCGACCATAAGTAAGTGTATGGAGTTGTGCCTCCGCTATCAGATACACTAATTGATCCCATAACACCAGTAGAGCAATTTACATTTACAAGTGAAGAAATTGTAGCAACCGGACCGGAAGCATTACTTACTGAGGCATCAATAGAATCCTTACAGCCGTTGTGGTCTGTTACTAATACACTGTATGTTCCCGCAGCAATACTTGAAATAGAGGTTGAGGTTGCTGCCGTACTCCATGCATAAGAATATGGCGCTGTACCACCCGAAGCAGTAACAGAAGCGCTTCCATCAGATACACCACAACCTGCCTGAGTTGTGCCAGTTATTAATGCTACAGGAGCCGGTGAAGTGATTGTAAATGATTTTACAATGCTGCAACCTCCGCCATCTGATACGGTTACCTGGTAAGGTCCTGCCTGAAGGCCACCGATACTTGCTATAGTTGAACCATTTGACCATATATAATGATATGGCTTGGTACCGCCACTTACAGTAATACTTACTGATCCGATTGACTGACCACTGCAATTATTATCAACTACTGTACTTGCTGATATTGTCGGGCCATTAGTATCACTCACCGTAACAGCCTTGAATGATGAACATCCGTTTTTATCTGTTACTGTAATAATATATACACCTGCGCCTACGCCACTGTCTTTATTGGTTGTGCTACCATTGTTCCATGAATAGCTGTAAGGAGTGGTACCACCCGTTACACTTGCAACTGCCATACCCGTATTAATACCACAATTACTTGAAGTAACTTTTACTGTAATAGCTGGTGCAGTAGAAGCATTAATAACCAGGTTTGTTATAGTTGTACAATTATTCGCATCTGTTACTGTCAGAGTGTAGTTTCCAGGTGCAAGCGCCGTTGCAGTTTGAGTAGTTTGTACCGGTACACTATTCCATGAATAGGTATATGGAGCTGTTCCACCACTGGCATTCGCAATCCCCTGGCCATTCGATTGGCCGCAGGTTGTGTTTACAGGTATTGTACTTGCACTTAGTGCAGTTGGCTGCGTTACGGTTGCAGTTGCAAAACCGGCACATCCAATGGAATCGTTTACAGTAACTGTATAGGTTCCCGCGCAAAGTGCTGTTGCCGATGCTGTACTTTGAGGAGGTGTAGTGCTCCATGAATATGTGTAAGGAGATATTCCACCAACAGGGGTTGCCATTGAAGTACCATTACAAGAACCATTACACGTTACATCGGTAGTAGTTAAGTTAACGGTAATTGCTTTATCTACAATTACTTTAACGTATACAGAATCGGCACAAGCGCCATTTTTACCTACTACTTTGTATGTTGTTGTAACTGTTGGGGTTGCATTTACATTTCCACCTGTGGTTACATTTAATCCTGCGGCAGGGCTCCAAAAATAATTTGTTGCACCGGTTGCTTTAATATTAACTGCACCGCCGCCGGCACAAATTCCGGGCGCTGAAGGAGTAACAGATAAAGTTGGTACCGTGTTTACCACAACACTTACTGAATTCGCACCGGTACATCCTGCAGCAGAAGTTCCGGTTACTATATATGTAATTGAAGTGGTTGGTGTTGCATTGACACTTGCGCCTGTTGATGTATTTAAACCTGTTGCAGGAGACCATACATAGCTTACAGCAGTACCGCTTGCAGTAAGGCCTACTGAATTACCAATACATATTGAAGGTGCAGAAGGACTAATATTAACAGTAGGTGCGTTGTTTACCACAACCACAACTGTTTGTGTACCCGTAGCAGTACCATTTGTTCCCGTAACCGTATATGTAGTTGTAAAAAATGGGTTTGCATTTACTGATGAACCTGTGGTAGCACTCAAATTGGTATTTGGAGCCCATGTGTAGGAAGTGGCTCCAGTTGCCTTAAGTGTTACGCTGCCACCTGCACAATATGAAGGGTTAGCAGGGGTAATAGTAATAGGCACCTGAGAAAGGAACCTCATATTATCAACTTTTAATGTTGAGCCTACTGCAATTGAAGGGAGGCCGTTTCCACTACCGCTTTTATTTGAATATGATGACTGAATGTTAATCAGCACAGTGTCAGGAGTAAAACTGGAAACCTGGAATGGGTAATCTTCTTTCACGTAACTGCCCCCGGTTCCATTTAGATATATATTAAATTGCTCTTGGTTAGAAGTACCATTATGAATATTAAGAAAAACTACTGCAGTATCACCAGGATATGCAGCTGAAGGGGTGTACTTATAATAAAATTCAAGGGTATCTTTTGTCATTGTGTAAGGCAAGCCCCCATGTGGCCCGTTGTTATTACTGTTGGTACCACTGGTAATTCCCTGCGGGCTGACATTTCCACCACCGCAACCACTGCAAGGCCCGGTAGTTAACTGTACTGCATACTTTCCTGCAAAGGCATCGGTGGTCCTTGATGCATTGCCACTATCAGAGCCTTCATATACGTTCCATCCCTGTATAACAACATCGGAATCGCTTTTCCAGTTTTCAAAATCGCCATTAAAGTTAGTAGGCTGGGTTGCCACACCTGTAAAGGTAACGCTATCAATCTGGAAAACACTACCCGGCGCCCAACCACTACTATTATTGTTATGTTGGTTAGTTACCCTGACTGAAGAAGCAAAGGCAAAAATTACTGTATCAGGGGCTGCTGTAAGTGCAGGTGAGAACAATTGAGAGAACAGTTGATACGAGCTGGTTGTATCGTATATTAAATATTCATATTGCCCAATTGTAGCGCCGGCTTTTTTAAATACTACAAAAACAAGTGCACTATCCGCTGCTTTTTTAGTATAGGTATAGTATAGTCTTATACCCTTAGGCATTCCGCTCATAGCAGCACCACCTGTATTTCCTCCGCTTCCACCACCAGGGTTTCCAATAGCAGCATATGAGGCAACAGTATCGGCACCTACTTTGGTCGTTTTTAACTGAACTGCATAGTTTCCATGGTATGCATTTGTAGTTCTGGTTACATTAATAATCGGAATAGGACCATTTCCGTTATTTCCATCGTTAGAGCTTTGATAACCGGTAGGATCCTGGTAATTGTAAATTGTCCAGTTCTCAAACCCCGGATTGGGAATTGAATTACTTTGAGCAAAAATTGTTCCCGCTGCAAATAAAGCAGCACTTGCAAGTAGTAATTTATTCATGAATTATAGTAGATTATTTATTCGTTATTACCTGATTATGAGATTCGTCCGAATTATTTTTGCTAATATATATCAATTTTTTGAAAATGTTCTCATAATAAGCGAAAATTGGTCGCATCCTTAAAATACTCAGACACCAGATTCCTATAATTTGAGCACCCTGTTACACTATGAAATTGTTATTTTTGAGCCATTATCCTGATATAAAATGGCAGAAACTGAGAAAATAACCGTATCGACTATGGCCGAAATGGCTGCTAAAGGCGAAAGCCCCGAAGTTTTATTTTGGGTTGGCTGTTCGGGTAGTTTCGATGACAGGGCTAAAAAAATAACGGTTGCTATTGTTCGTATTCTGCACCATGCGGGTATAAAGTTTGCGGTGTTAGGTACTGAAGAATCCTGCACCGGCGATCCGGCCAAACGTGCAGGTAATGAGTTTCTTTTTCAAATGCAGGCCATTAATAACATTACCATATTGAATGGATATAACGTAAAGAAGATAGTTACGGGTTGCCCCCATTGCTTCAATACTATAAAGAACGAATACCCTTCATTAGGTGGGAATTATGAAGTGATGCACCATACCAGTTTTATAAACGACCTTATAAAAAGCGGCAGAATAAAAATTGAAGGTGGTTCGTTTAAAGGCAAAAAAATTGTTTTTCACGATCCTTGTTATTTAGGCCGCGGTAATGGAATATATGAAGCGCCAAGAGAAGTTATTGTAGAATTGGATTCTCAGTTGGTAGAGATGCAACGCAATAAGCACAAAAGTTTCTGTTGCGGTGCCGGTGGCGCACAAATGTTTAAAGAAGCTGAAAAAGGCAACAAAGAAGTGAATATTGAACGTACCGAAGAAGCTATGAAGACCAATGCAGAAGTAATTGCAACGGGCTGCCCATTTTGCATGACGATGATGACCGACGGAGTAAAGCATTTTAACAAAGAAGCCAATATAAAGGTGCTTGATGTGGCTGAATTAATTGCTGAAACTGTTACAAAGAAATAGAACACGAATGACACAGATTGAACGGATACTCGCTGATATTAATCCGTGTAAATCTGGTCAATAATTTAATAGTAGGTTATTTCCCTTATAGTAACCTGATAGGCTTTACCATTAGAATACATAGTTCGCCTATTCCAGTTCGACTGTTTATCATATTTATACTCATATTTAAATATAGTGGGGTTACCATCTCCCATATATGATGATCCTTCAATAACATCTCCATTCTTATTATACTTGTACACAATATGAGTCAGTAATTTATTACTGATATGGGTCACCGCTTTTCCATTTGCATATCCTGTTTCCATTTTTGTGCCTAAAAATGATTTAAACTCAATTTCATTACCAGCCAGATCGTACCCGTATGTTTCATATTGTTCCACTTTTCCCGTTGAATCATATTCCTTCCACTCTATCTTGTTCCCATTTTTGTCATATTTATATAAATCCTTATTATAATGGTTTCCGTTTTTACTATAATATATTGATCCTGTTATTTGATTTTTCTCATTAAATATAAAAGCAATGCTGTCATACAATTGCCCATAAGTATCAATACTATATTCAACAATTACATCTAATGTAGTATCATATTTAAATATTGTCACCGTAGTATGGGTTATCCTATCATCACCTGTTATTTTTTCTTTCTTATCAATAAGGTTCCCATTATTGTCGAACCTATAATAAGTATCAGACAGAGGAATAGAGTCATTGTTTATATTGCCCTTTTTATCAAGTGAGACAGGTGTAACCTCTCTAACTAACTTAACCTTGCCCTTTAGATTCATTCTCTCAAGATCGCTTTTTCTATTTTGTGCAAAAACAAAATGAGTTATTAAGATGGAAAACAGTATGCAGTATGTATAATTTCGTTTCATTTAAAAATACTTCCTATAAAGATACAGTAAAAATTACTATTTTGGTTATACTAATTCTGTGATATGGCTGAAATGAAAACCACAAAAAACAATAAAAGTGTTGATGCTTTTTTAAACACTATTAAAGATGAGCAAAAGCGCAAAGATGCTTTTACCATTCTGGAGCTAATGAAGAAAGCGACCAAGAGCGAACCCAAAATGTGGGGCACTGCAATTATTGGCTTGGGTGAACATAGCTACAAACTGGCCAGTGGAAAAGAAAATGAATGGTTCCAGATTGGGTTTGCATCACGTGCTAAAGATTTTTCACTCTACCTGATGGGTGAAAAAGCAGATAAATTCCATGCCTTGCTTGGGAAATTAGGCAAACATTCCATGAGTAAAGGTTGCCTTTATGTAAACAAAATTGCCGATGTTGATACCAAAGTGCTGCAGCAGCTGTTTGATTTACAGGTGAAGGTTTGTAAGGGGAAATAGTATCCTTTCAGTCTACCAACTTGGTCTGAAGTTCTTCTCATACTCCGTGACTTTATGCGGAGAAGTAACAATAGTTTCTTTCAAAGATTTATATTTTTCACCTGTAAAAGTATAGCGTGCTTTTATAGTAAAATCAAAATTATCCATTTGTTTTGTTAATGGTTTAACTAAAGCCAGTGCAGAAGATGTATCATCTCCGTAGGTTGAATCAAAGTCTGCTTTAAGGTAGTCTCCATACGTTGTAATAATTATATCAGGAAACTTTTTGTTCAATTGAGAGGAATCAATCTGTTGCTTGGAATCCCAGGTATTCCGACGTGTATCTTCTCTCGCTACATCCTCCCGCTCAAGTACTATTTTAAATGTATTACCAGAAACAGAAAAAACATAGGCTTTAGTAAAATAAGGGCCGCCGGAACCGCCGGTACACTCACCTATATAGCAGCCAACGTTACCTGAACTGTATTTAAATGGGTGAATCTGTGGAACAGTCTGGAACATACCATAATATCCAATAGCCGGATTAAAAGCTTGTAAGACCCATTTATTATTTTCTTCCGTAAAAAGTGCTAATCCCATGAAAGCACTGTTAAATCTTCCCGTCCGAAAGAAATCGCCATCACAAATTCTTGTACCAAAAGAAACGATTATGTTTCTTTTTCCATTATCCATAATTAATACAGTATCTGCAACACGGGTTTCATTACTATCCTTAAATGGAAAAACATCGCCAGCACTGTCGCTTTCCCAACCAAAGAAAGTGTGCTTAGTACAACGTTTGCAAGACCATGCTTCGAATGATATTGAATCTGTATTACTTGTCCACAATTTATAATAATTGCCCAGGAATAGTTTTTTTAACGCACTATCAGCACTGAATGGTTCTTGAAGAATAACATTTCGAAATGTATAAAGATCGTACGGTATCTTTTTTTGTACTATTGACGTATCTCCCGCAGAAGTAGCTATAGGGTGTCGGCTTACTTCAGTATCTGCATTACTTTTTACGGCTTTAGAATTTGCACCACTTGTTTGCAAAGAATCTTTCGAATGATTTCCACTCCTATCATTTTTCACAACATGAGAATTACATGCAATGAGAATAACTAAAAGTGGCAGGTATATAAGTGGAAGTTTCATTATTCAAATATCCTTAAAAATCTGATAATTAAATAATTGCCTTCGCAATCTCTTCAGGCTTCAATTCAGGAAATGCGGTTTTGTAAATAGTTGCCGAATTTCTTTTCGCTACTCCGTGGTCGTAGCTCTTATCGTAATAAACTAGACTTATTTCGCAAGCCCTCTTCAAGTCACCATTATGTATGGCTTCAATAGCAGCCTTGGAGTGTTGGAAGCCTACACGCTTCCGTATTTTTTCTATCGATTCAATTAATTCTTCTTTTGAATATTTGCCGTAGGCTTCAACTAAGTATTCTACTCTTTTCTCCAGGGGAAGATCCACATAATACACATTAGCTGCACGCATCTGAAACCATAGGTCATTCGGTATAATCCGCTTGCCAATATTCTGGCTTTCATCTTCCAGCCATATTTTTTTCTCAGTAGGAATATTCAATAACGAAACGGCTAATTCATTCTCAAACATCTCTTGTGTAGGTGGTGGCGTTTCACCCAATGTGCCAAATGCAGATCCTTTATGGTGTGCAATTTCTTCAAGGTCAATTATAGTTTGCCCGAGCTTTTCAATTTCTTTTAATATCAATGTCTTTCCTGAGCCTGTTCTGCCAGCCAGTATCTTTAATTCACGCGGTTGTTTAAATGTTTCAAGAACCATCCTGCGGAATGACTTGTATCCGTCCTTTAGTGTAAATACCTTGAAGCCATACCATTCAAATAACCATGCCATACCACCGCTGCGCATACCACCTCTCCAGCAGTGCACTAACAATGTACCCGTATTCGAAACAGTTTCCGCACTTCGTAAAAATTCTGAAAACTTCGGGCTCACCAGCTCCATACCTTTCAACATAGCAGGTTTTTTGCCTTCCTGTTTATATATGGTGCCAATAATTGCACGTTCCTCATTACTGAATAGGGGAATGTTAACTGCACCCGGTATATGGCCATGTTCAAATTCAGCCGGGGTTCGTACATCAATTACCGGATGTTGCTTTGAGAGCTCTAAAAATTCCTGGACTGAAACAGATCTCATGACGGAACCTTTTCTGTTTTCTTAATAAAGTAATAGACAGGCAGGCCCAGTAAAACAATAATAATTCCGGGCCAGGTATGGTTTCGAGTACTTACATCAACCAATAAGTCTATACTTATAGCCACCGCAATTAGTATATACAGCGCAGGTAGCACAGGATAGGCAAATACTTTATACGGTCTTTCTGCATTGGGCTGTTTTTTACGAAGTACAAATATTCCGCCAATGGTGAGCGCATAAAACAGTAAGGATGCAATGGTAATATAATCAAGCAGGTCGCCATACCTGCCGGAAATACATAACACGCATGCCCATATACATTGAAAAACCAATGACTTAGCCGGCACACCTTTACTGTTCAGCTGCATGGCTTGCTTAAAGAAAAGGCCATCCTTCGCCATAGCATAATATAACCGTGCACTTGATAGTGCGATACCGTTAATGCAGCCAAAGGTCGATATCATAATAAGTGCTGCCATAACGTATGTTGCTGAATTACCCAGCATAACAGAAACAGCTGCAGTGGCAACCCTTTCGTCTTTTGCGTATTGTATACCCTGATGTATTACATCGGTTCCTGTCGGGCTACCATGTAACGGCAGAATAAGTAAATAGGTAATGTTGACCAATATATACAGTACACCAACTGTAAGCGTTCCGAACAAAAGCGATAAAGGAATATTACGTCCCGGTTTTTTAATTTCAGCAGAAATGAAAGTAACATTGTTCCAGGCATCGCTCGAAAATAATGAACCTACCATTGATACACCCATAACAGCAATTAAAGCCATTCCAGTAAGTGGTATAACGCTGCCATCTTTAGCAACTGTAGAAGCATTCCACATATTCTGAAAATTTTCTTTTATAAAATGTCCATTGCATGCAAGCACCACACCTACAATAATTAATGCGGCAAGTGCCATAAGCTTAGTAGATGTAAATACGCCTTGAATAAGTTTACCACCCTCAATGCCCCTTGTATTTATAAATGTAATAATGCAGACTATTGAAATAGCGAGCACCTGCCCCGCTGATATTTGTATAAAACCAAGATCGAGCAAAATATTACTGAGGCCCAATGAAGGAAAGAATACAGCAGTGAACTTGGCAAAAGCAACACCTACTGCAGCCAGAAAACCTGTTTGATTTACCATAAAGCATGTCCAGCCATACAGAAAACCAACTGTAGGACCGTACGCTTCTTTCAGGTACACATATTGTCCACCTGCTTTGGGCATCATGCCAGCCAGCTCTCCGTAGCTCAAGGCTGCCATTACGGTTACAATAGCGCTTATTATCCATGCAAGTAATAAGTAACCCGGTGAGCCCAATTGCTGCGACATGCCTGCGCTCACAATAAATATACCCGACCCTATCATAGAGCCGGCTACTATCATAGTAGCATCGAAAAGTGAAAGTGTTTGCTTAAGGCTGTTTGTGTTTTCCATTCAGTTTTAAAACGGCGAGAGAGGCTGAAAGTACAAAATTTTAGAGGAGAACTGGCGTAAAATAAATAACCCCTGCCAATGGCAAGGGTTATTTGTAGGTACTATATTAAAATTATAGCTGCTTCACTTTCTCCTTATGCTTCTTCACTTGTATGCGAAGCGCATCGGTTGACTCAGTAACCGCTTCTTCAAATGACTTGCATTGCTTTTTGGCAAACAACTCACCTGTTTGGGTATGAATTTTTATTTCAGCAACTTTATTGCTTGTGTCCTTTGATTTTTCAAGGCGAAGGAATACTTCACCTCCCATCACACCATCATAATAGTGTCCCAGTTTATCAACTTTTTCCTGGATAAAATCGAGTAGCTTTTGGTCTGCATCGAAGTGGATGGATTGAATTTTAACTTGCATGATTCTTGGTTTTTATAGTTAGTAATAAGTGAATTATCCTCTAGGGTGTGCCTGCTTATGCACACGCTTAAGCTTTTCTAATGTATTGTGGGTATACATTTGGGTGGCCGATAGGTTGGCATGGCCCAATAGTTCTTTTACTGCGTTAATGTCTGCTCCGTTATCTAATATGTGTGTTGCAAAAGTATGCCTCAGTACATGGGGGCTTTTCTTTTGCAGGGTTGTTACCTGTCCTAAATATTTTTTAATTATTCTATACACCTCTTTATCATAAAGCCCCGTATTGTTCTCATTCATAAAGAACTGTTCTGTATCCAGCCCCAATTTTTTCTTTTCATTCCTGTATTCCTCAATATACTTTTTCATGAAAGGAGATAGAGGTATAACTCTTTCCTTACTCCTTTTACCCAATACCTTTATAGTAAGGTTATATAAATTCACATCCACATCCTTCATTGAGATAAGCTCTGCACGACGAATGCCTGTAGCGTAAAACATTTCCAGGATAAGATGATCTCTCATACCTTCATACCCTTGCGGAAATTCAACCGTTTTGAAAAGAGTTTCCATTTCCTTTTTATTCACAAATACCGGCAGGCGCTTAGGTGTTTTAGGGCTGATTATCTTTTGCATCGGGCTAACTGTAATAGCGCCCTCACGCAATAAGAATTTATAAAATGTTCTGAGTGTTGAAGCTTTACGGATAACGCTACGTGCTGCAATTTTTTCCTGCATCAACTCTGCCATCCACGAACGTATCATTGGCGTAGTGGCTTCTTCTATCTTTTCAATTTCGTAAGTGTGTTTCAGAAACGCTGCAAATTGTTCGGCATCATTCCTGTAAGAAATAAGTGTATGTGGTGAAAACTTCTTCTCGAACCGTAAGTATTCCAAAAACTTCTCCAGCATCATAATCCCTTCTTGTTTCTCTTAACGAAGATAAGATTAAAAGGTTGCGTTAACAAGTTTTTTAACGAAAATTAGCACCTACCTTCGGTAAAGCACCATAAGCCTCTGGTCACTATAGGTATTGCCTGCTTTAAAGTAGTTTTTAAGGAGGCCATATTGCTGAAAACCTGCTTGTTCGTATATTCTGTTAGCGCTTGTATTTGTTGCTACAACGCCCAATAACAATTGCTCTATTTCAGGTATTTTAAAGGCTTCTTCTATAACCGTATTTAATAGCTCAAGACCTACACCTTTTCCACCATACTCTGCCCTGACATACATTTGAATTATGGTACCAATATGCCTGGTTTTTGGCCTTGGTTCCTGCGAGAAGCCACAAATGCCTATCAATTCTTCCCCATTAAATACGCCAATAACAAACTTACCATTTGTTTGCTGTTCTATCGATTCCTCCATTGCCAGTTTTGGCTTGATTCTTTCCTCCTGAAATGTGCTGCCGAAGTTATCAGGGTATTTTTCAAGGCACTCGAGCCTTATTTTCCTATATTCCTTTGCGTCTTTGGGAAGAAGTTTTCTGTACTGTATACTCATATTTACAAAGAGGTTTTTATTTCCAACAATTCTATCCTGTTTCCAAAAGGGTCGATAAAAGAAAAGCGGTTTTGGTCCGGTATTGGGGTTTCCTCTTTAATCGGGACATTCTTGCTCGTAAGATATTCCCTTGCTGCTTTTAAATTCTCTACTTCGAAAGCAGGGTGGCGTTTCGACCTGTTTACTTCATCTTCAGTGCCTATATGCAGTTGAATATCAGCTAATTGATACCATAACCCGCCATTGGGTATCAATGCTTCCGGCTTTGGAATTTCCGTCAGGCCAATAATATCAGTATAGAACTTTCTTGCTTCGTCTTCTTTTCCCTTAGGAATACAGATTTGAATATGATTTAAACGCTTAAAGCTTATCATAGTGGAACAAATATAGGCATAATGGCTCGTTTACTATTTTGCTAACTTTGAAGTTATAAACCAGCCCTATGCGTATTGCTATATACGGACGCCCTACCCCGGCGAACTTAAGCGAACCGGTCAAAAACATATTCGCCCAGCTCGATGAACTCAACCTGGAATATATTATACATGAAGGGTTTTACAATTCGCTGAAGGAAATCATCTCTTTTAAAAAGAAACCTGAGACTTTCAGCACTGAATT
>Ga0210386_10000493_pt1 | contig 36236 bp, 37 predicted proteins | sample IncBWH32OmetaG_FD_160091 | JGI IMG/M metagenome (GOLD analysis project Ga0210386, IMG submission 160091) | Forest soil microbial communities from Barre Woods Harvard Forest LTER site, Petersham, Massachusetts, United States - Inc-BW-H-32-O ...
ACGAGATACTCCGCCCGGACCAACCGGCCGCCTGCCAATTCGACGTTGACGCCGGTGGGGTCTTGAGCGAAATCCCCCACCTCGCATCCGCGGTAGATGGGCACCGCCAGCTCGCCGACCCAGTCGGACAGTATCCGCTCGATGTGGTTCTGCCACAGCGCCAGGCCGTAGGGATGTCGGGTGGGAAAGTCGCTGATGTCCAGCCGAATTTGGGAAAACCCCGCGACTTGCGCCACTTCCCCCCGCGAGAGGAAGCGATCGGCGATTCCGCGCTGATCGAGTACCTCGATGGTTCGTGAATGCAGACCACCGGCGCGCGAGCCGATCAGGTCTTGGCTGGCGCGCCGCTCGACAATGGCAACATCGACTCCTGCCAGTGCCAGCTCGGCCGCCAACATCAACCCTGTCGGGCCTCCCCCGGCAACTATCACCGCATGCTCGGACATCGGTTCGAAACCCATCTCGCAACCCCCCGTTTTACTGAGTCCTGGCTTCGGCCAGCGATTTTGCAGCATGACCCGGGTCTTGCCGCAAGCCCCCGGGTGCGCTATACATTGAGAGTGGGACGGAGTGATTTCTCTCCGTTCCTTTTTCTTTCGTCCGCGACCTACGGAGGCGTCGTGATCGCCTTCATGTGCGCCATGCCGATGGAGCTCCGCCCGCTGCGACGCCAGCTCCGGCTTCGGAAGTCCGAGTTGGGTTACGCCGGCCGGATCGGCGACCGTCCGGTGACTGCGGTGATCACCGGGATCGGCCCAGCCTTGGCGCATGCAGCGACCGTCCGCTTGCTCGACGCGGTCGACGTCGAGCGGGTGATCGTCGTTGGCATCGCGGGCGCCATCGAGAACCAGACGCCCATCGGGGCGCTGGTGCTCCCCGAGCTGGTCGTCAGCGGCGCGGACGGCTCCGAGCACCGGCCCACGCCGCTTGAGGTCGGGTTGGGAAGCATGGCCCACGGGAAGTTGTGGACCACCGACGACGCGCTCCTCGATCCGGCGGTACACGCCGACCTGCGGGCGCTTGGCGTGGTCGCGCTTGACATGGAAACCGCTGCCGTCGCGAAGGTTTGTGACGAGCACGACGTCCCCTGGTCGGTGGTGCGGGCAATCAGCGACCGGGCCGGTGACGGCAGCGTGGACGCCGAGATTGTCGGTCTCAGTCACCCGGACGGCAGGCCGAACGTCTCGGCCGTGGCCCGCTACCTGGTCAGGCACCCCGACGCGCTCCCCCGTCTGGTCCACCTGGCCAAAGGGGCCAAGCTCGCGTCCGCACGGGCGGCCGAAACTGCGATCAACGCGCTGATTAATTCTTGACCGATTCCAGATAAGGTCTTGACTCATTCCAAAGATCAGCGGCATATTGATGTCGTGTCGTCAACGTCGGCGGATTACGCGGCGCAGCTGCGTATGGCCGATTTACGGGTGACCCGGCCCAGGGTCGCCGTGCTGGAGGCGGTGCATTCCCATCCGCATGCTGATACCGAGACGATCTTGTCGGCGGTACGCGGCGGCCTGCCCGATGTCTCGCGCCAAGCCGTGTACGACGTGCTCAACGCGCTGACGGCGGTAGGTCTGCTGCGGCGGATCCAGCCACTGGGAATGGTTGCCCGTTACGAGTCTCGGGTCGGCGACAACCACCATCACGTCGTTTGCCGATCCTGCGGGGTTATCGCCGACGTCGACTGCGCGGTCGGTGAGGCGCCGTGCTTGATTCCTTCCGACGACGACAACGCGCTGGACGGCTTCGTTCTTCACGAGGCCGAAGTCATCTACTGGGGGCTATGCCCCGACTGTTCAACCACAGATTCCCGATCACAACCGTGATCACAGCCCGATTCAACTACTCCTGAAAGGAATGCTGTGTCATCAGATACAACCCATCAAGGCAGTGAAAGCGAAAACCCGGTGATCGACACGCCGGAGCCCAAGGCGCATGGTCCCCTGAGGAACCAGGACTGGTGGCCAGAGCAGGTCGACGTCTCGAGGCTGCACGCGCAGTCGTCCAAGGCCAACCCGCTCGGCCCGAACTTCGACTATGCCGAGGAGTTCGCCAAGCTCGACGTCGAGGCGCTGAAGGCTGACGTGATCTCGATGCTGACCACGTCGCAGGATTGGTGGCCCGCCGACTACGGTCACTACGGCGGCCTGTTCATCCGGCTGAGCTGGCATGCCGCGGGCACCTACCGCATCCACGACGGTCGCGGCGGCGGCGGGCAGGGTGCTCAGCGCTTCGCGCCACTGAACAGCTGGCCTGACAATGCCAACCTGGACAAGGGCCGTCGGCTGCTGTGGCCGATCAAGCAGAAGTACGGCAACAAAATCTCCTGGGCAGACCTGCTGGTCTTCGTGGGCAACGTCGCTTTGGAGTCGATGGGATTCCAGACCTTCGGTTTCGCGTTCGGTCGCGAAGACATCTGGGAGCCCGAAGAGATTCTCTTCGGCGAAGAGGGCGAATGGCTGGGCACCAACAAGCGCTACTCCGGCAAACGCGATCTCGCTGAACCGTACGGCGCGACCACCATGGGTCTGATCTACGTCAATCCGGAAGGCCCCGAAGGCAAGCCGGATCCCGTCGCCGCGGCAGTAGACATCCGTGAGACGTTCGGCCGGATGGCGATGAACGACGAGGAGACCGCCGCACTCATCGTCGGTGGCCACAGCTTCGGCAAGACGCATGGCGCCGGTGACGGCGACCTGGTCGGCCCCGAGCCGGAGGCCGCCCCGATCGAACAACAGCTGCTGGGCTGGAAGAGCTCCTATGCAAGCGGCAAGGGCAAGGACGCCATCACCAGCGGCCTGGAGGTGGTCTGGACCGCGACCCCGACCAAGTGGGGCAACGGATTCCTGCAGAACCTCTATGGCTACGAGTGGGAATTGACCAAGAGCCCTGCCGGGGCCTGGCAGTTCACCACGAAGGACGGCGCGGGCGCGGGCACGATCCCCGATCCGTTTGGCGGGCCGGGCCGCGCGCCCACAATGCTGGTAACCGACATCTCGATGCGCGAAGACCCGATCTACCGCGAGATCACCCGGCGCTGGCTGGACCATCCTGAGGAGCTGGCCCCGGCGTTTGCCAAGGCGTGGTACAAGCTGTTGCACCGCGACATGGGACCCATCTCGCGCTACCTCGGGCCATGGATCGCCGAGCCGCAGCTGTGGCAGGACCCGGTTCCCGCTGTGGACCACAAGCTGGTCGACGACAAAGACGTTGCGGCCCTGAAGAAAAAGGTGCTCGAGTCCGGCCTGCCCATTCCCCAGCTGGTCAAGACCGCTTGGTCGGCGGCCGCGAGCTACCGCAACACCGACAAGCGCGGTGGCGCGAATGGGGCGCGGCTTCGCCTTGAGCCACAGCAGAACTGGGAGGTCAACGAGCCCTCCGAGTTGGCCAAGGTGCTGCCGGTGCTGGAGCAGATCCAGCACGACTTCAACGGCTCGACCTCTGGCGGGAAGAAGATCTCGCTAGCCGACCTGATCGTGCTGGCCGGCTCCGCGGCGGTGGAGAAGGCAGCCAAGGACGCCGGCTATGAGATCTCGGTGCATTTCTCGCCGGGGCGGACCGACGCCTCGCAGGAGAACACCGACGTCGAGTCCTTCGCGGTGCTCGAACCGCGGGCCGACGGGTTCCGCAACTACGTCCGTCCCGGCGAGAAGGCGCCGTTGGAACAGCTACTGGTGGAACGGGCGTACTTACTGGGTGTCACCGCCCCGGAGTTGACGGTGCTCATCGGGGGTCTGCGTGCCCTCGGCGCCAACCACGGCGGCAGCAAGCACGGGGTGTTCACCGACAAGCCGGGCGTGTTGACCACAGACTTCTTCGTCAACCTGCTCGACATGAGTACGCAGTGGAAGGCTTCCGAGACTGCGGAGAACGTCTACGAGGGTCGCGATCGGGCCTCCGGTGCTCACAAGTGGACTGCGACAGCGAATGATCTTGTGTTCGGATCGAACTCGGTGCTGCGTTCACTGGCCGAGGTCTACGCACAGGACGACGCCCACGGGAGGTTCGTGGAGGACTTCGTCGCCGCGTGGGTGAAGGTCATGAACAACGACCGGTTCGACCTAAAGTAGCACCCGGATCAGATCGTCTGAACGGCGCCCCGCGAGCCACTGGCCCGCGGGGCGCCGCGTATCTGGCGAGATCGCTTCCGTCTGATCCACTGCTGTGCAACATCTTTCGCTAGTAATTGGCGAACTCGCTATTCAGCAAACACTTTCCGCTGGACCGCCGGCCTGCTGTTATTTCCGCCGGCTGATTTGCCTTGTGATCAGGATGATTCGCAACGCTGTGTTAAGGCCACCGGGTAGCTAACATTCCTCCACCAGCCTGCAGATCCTTTTGGTTCGATCGGCGGTCGGTAACTTCTACCATTTAGTTTCTTGCTTGGAGGCGGCAGTGACACAGGCCACGCAGCCCTCGGCGCACCGCCGCAAACTTCGATTCAACGTTCCTTGGATCAATGTCGTCGGGATCGTCGCCATCGTCATAGCGGCAATCCTGGTCTCAGGCAAGCACCTACACGGCGATACGTCACAGAATCAGATTCTCAATGTTTCCTACGACCCAACGCGCGAGCTCTTCGCAATTCTCGACAAAAGTTTCGTCGAGCAGAACCGCCAACGCACCGGTGTCGCGCTCGAGGTCAAGCAATCGCATGGCGGTTCCGGCCGGCAAGTCAGAGAGGTCATCGACGGCAAGCAGCGGGCGAACGTGGTGTCGCTGGCGTTGGTCAGCGACGTGGACGCCCTGCGCAAACGCGGACTGATCGCGTCCGACTGGCAGAGACGCCTGCCCAACAATTCCATTCCCTACACGTCGACCATCGTCTTTGTCGTGCACAAGGGCAATCCGAAAGCGATCCACGACTGGCCCGATTTGGTCAAGGATGGTGTTGGCATCGTCTCCCCAAATCCGCGCACCTCGGGCAACGGCCAGTTGAGCATTCTCGCGGCCTGGGGCTCGGTCACCACGCGCGGCGGCAGCGACGCGCAAGCTCTCGACTTTGTCACGGCGTTGCATGGCCATGTAGCGATCGCCGATCCCGGCGCCCGCAGCGCCGCCATAAGCTTTGCCGTACAGCAAATCGGCGACGTCCATTTGACTTGGGAGAACGAGGCCTTGCGGGAGGTCGCTGAGAACAAGGATCAACTCGAGATCGTCTACCCGCCGATCAGCATCCGCGCCGAACCGGCCGTCGCCTGGGTGGATGCGAATCTCAAAGACAAACGAGTCGCGTCGTACGCCAAGGCATATCTGGAATACCTCTACACCGACGCCGCACAAGAGACCATCGCCCAGCTCGGATACCGCCCGCTGAAACCGGAGATCCTGGCCAGACATGCCGACCGTTTACCCGAGATCAAGCTCTTCCCGATCTCCGCAATCGCCAACGACTGGACCGACGCGCGAGAAAAGTTCTTCGGCGACAACGGCATCTATGACACGGTCTCATCATCTGCGCAGGCCTCCGGCGGTGGTCGCGCATCCGCGGCGAAAGACAAATAAGGCATGAGTATCTCGGAGAAGTTGAGCAATGTGAATTACGACTCGACGAAGGCGCGCCGCGACCTCATCGCCGGGCTCACCGTGGCGGCTGTTTCGCTGCCGCAGGGCATTACCTACGCGCTGGTCGCCGGCGTCGACCCCAAGTTTGGCGTGTACTCGGCGATCGTCGTGACGTTCGTTGCCTCTGTTTTCGGATCGTCTTCGCATCTGATCAACGGGCCGACGAGCGCGATATCGCTTCTCGTGTTCAGTTCGTTGGCTTTTCTGGATCCCGAGAATCGAACCGTACTGTTCGAATCCTTGTTCCTACTTGGTGTTCTGGTCGGCACCTTCCAGATCCTCATCGCGGTGTTCAAGCTCGGTGATCTGACCCGATACATCTCCGAATCGATCATCAGCGGGTTCATACTCGCCGCGGCAGTGCTGATCGCATTGGGGCAGTTGGGTAATGCGCTTGGCGTCAAGGACAGGGGCAACGGAAGGATGTCGGTGCTGAAACGCACCTATCTCACTTTGTTGCACGGCGACGCGATCAACTACCGCGCGGTGTTACTCAGCGTCGCGACTGTGGTGCTGGCCGTCGCCTTACGATGGCTGGTGCGGCGCTACCGGTTGCCGCAACTCGACTTGTTGGCGGTCCTGGTCATCGCGGCGGTGATCGCCTACGCGGCGGGATGGTCGAACGAAGATCTCAGTGGCAATACGGCGGTGGCGCTCACCGCGAAAATCCCGAAGAGTCTGCCTTTCCCGCACATTCCCGACGTGCAACTCGGCACGTTGGGCCAGCTTTCACAGGGCGCGCTGGCCATCGCCTTCATCGGCCTTCTCGAGGCGCTGTCGATTGCAAAGGCAATCGCCTACCAGAGCGGGCAAAAGATCGACTACAACCGGCAAATCCTCGCCGAGGGGTTGGCCAACCTCACCGGTGGCTTCTTCCAGGCGGTACCGGGTTCGGGGTCGGTGTCGCGCTCGCCGATAGCCTTCCAGGCTGGTGCGGCTACCCGCTTCTCAGGGGTCATCAGTGCGGTGGCCGTCGCGGTGGTGGTGCTGCTCTTCGCGCCGCTGCTGCACTATATGCCTAAGGCCGCGTTGGCCGGTCTCCTGCTCATTACCGCCGCCCGGCTCATCGACTACAAACGCCTGCGCTACACGATAAGGGCGTCGCGTTACGACGCCGGCTTGGTGATCATCACCGCACTGACGGGGGTGCTGCTCGACCTGGACACAGCCGTGTTGCTCGGTGTCGGCTTGTCGATCCTGCTGTTCGTGCCGCGAGCGGCGAAGCTGAAGGCCAGGGAGTTGGTCGTAGCGCCCGAGCGGGTGGTGCGCGAGCGGGTGGCCGGTGACCCGGCGGATCCCTCGATCGTCATATACGACTTCGAAGGCGAGCTATTCTTCGGCGCTGCACCGGAACTCGAGCGCTACCTGGCCGAGTTGCAGAACCGAGTAGAACAGGAAGGCATCGAGTTTGTCGTATTGCGACTGAAGCGCGTGCGCCACCCCGATGCCGTCGTCACCGAGCGCATCGAGCGTTTCCTACGGGAGGAAACCGCGCGCGGTGTGACCGTCCTACTCGCCGGCGTTCAGCCTGATATGTGGACTCTGCTCAAGAACGTCGGCGTCGACAGATGGTTCTCGTCGAAGCAGGTCTTCCCCGAAGAGGACGAGGAGTTCTCGGCGACGCTCAAGGCCGTCCGCTACGCCCGCGGCCAACTTGAGGACCCCGATTTGCCGGTGCCGCCGGTTACGGTGGCCGCAGTGTCCGGCAACGGGGACGGGCAGCGCTACTACTACCTCGTTTGAGCCTGACTTTGGCCCGGTCAGCTCTTCGAAAGCTGTTGAGGGCAATAGTATTTCGCTGCGATCATGGCGAAGTCGGATGCCTCCTCCATGGTGAACCCGGCATTGCGGACCTTCACCTCGTGGACCAGCTCCAGGGCCGATTCGCCGTTATTCAGGCACCCGCAAACCGATTTGCCGGCTGTAATGGCTTGAGCTGGAGTGGGATAGTGGATGCCGACTTTTTGCAGGGCAGACAGGAAGCCGGCGTCGTCACCGGTGGTGTCGTCGGGATCGGCGTACGCGGGCGCAGCGAGGCCGATCGCAGTGCAAACGCTCAGTACCGCAAGTAGCGTTCTCATGACTCATCCCTCTTTCTTTGATATCCGGAGCAGGTTGTCCTAGGTCAACTACATATCCGACGGCACGACTTTGGCCCTGCCGCTTTTGGCCTTGCCGCCTTTGAGGTGCACCGCGTGGACGCCGGGTTTCTTCGCCAGTTGTTCGAGCAGACTCTCGAGACCGTCTTGGTCGACCGTGTGATGCTGCACGCTCTCGGGCTTCTCCGATATTTGTGCGACCAGACGCTTCAGTTGCTCTGGCGACTGCTTGTTTTTGAGGTCCTTGAGCGGGGTGAGCCGGCTGCGAACGCCACCGTTCGCCACGACGGTGGGAGCCCCGGCGCCGATCGCGGCGCCGAGCATCCCCGCCGCGGGCATAGAACTGAACATGCTTCCTTCGGCGATCGCGGCCGCCGGCACGGCTTCGGGCCCGGCCGCCGACAACGCGGCGGCGACCGTCCTGATCGTCGGTGTGGCGGTGGCCCAGCTCGGCGGGACGGACAACTTATCGACCAACGTGCCGGCGTTTCCCATATTGGCCGACACCGAGCTGGTCAGCCAGCCCCGTCCCCACCAGGGGCCGGTAAGTCCGCCTCCCAGACCTTCTTTCGGAATGACGCCAAACGCGGGAGCGGGTGAGAACTTGAGGAACTGCGACACCGGAAAGTTGGTGAGCAGCCCGATGTCGTTGAACCCGGTGGTGAAGCTAAGTGGAGTCTTGATCGCGTTGAAAAGCGCCGTGTACGTTGATGCCCCAGTTGACCCAAACAGGCCGTTCAGCAGGCCGTTGAGGGTATCCGTGTAGTCGGTGGACAGGTTTGCCAGCCATTGCAGCAGCGGATTGGCCGTGGAGGTCGTTGTCGACGCGACCGTCTGGGCAGCTGTCCCGGCCGAGGTCGAAGTAGCCTGGGCAACCGCAGCGGCCTGGCCGGCGACCCCGGCTGAGTTCGTGGTCTGCGGTGCCGGGGTGAACGGCGTCAACTTGGAGGCGGCCGCCGATGAGGCGGCGTAGGTATCCATCGCCAGCCCGTCCTGCGCCCACATTTCCCCGTACTGGGCCTCAGTGGCCGCGATCGCTGAAGTGTTCTGCCCGACAACGTTGGTCGCGACCAGCATTGCCAGCTGGCTGCGGTTGGCTGCGATCTCTTCCGGCGGCACGTGAGCGGCGAACGCAGTCTCGAATGCGCTTGCCGCCGCGGTGGCCTGATTCGCGGTTTCGGCGGCCTGCGCGGCGGTGCCCTGCATCCAGGTCAGATACGGAGTGACCGCGGCCGTCATGCTCAGCGCCGTGGGGCCAAGCCAGGGCCCGCTGGTCAGGGACGAGATCACCGACGAATAGGACGCCGCTGTGGACTGTAAATCGTCGGCGAGCCCGGCCCAGGCCGCTGCGGCGGTCATTAGCGGCGCCGACCCCGGACCGCTGTAGATCCTTCCCGAGTTGATCTCCGGCGGAAACGCGGCGTAGAACATGGCTATACCCCTTGCCTTTTCGTGCACGACTGGGCGGTCATTGCGGTCAGTCCTCGAGCACCGGGATCACGATGATGGTGGCGGCAGCGGGGTCGGCCTCGGCGACGACACCGCCGAATGAGCCCACGCCAGCAGCACTGCTCCCCGAGTGGGTCGCACTAGCGGCGACGGCGCGTCCAGCCAGGCTCGACGCCGCCATCTGGCTGAAGATGCCGCCCTGGCTGGCCAGCGACGCTTCCGGAACGGCAGCCTCCGCCAGGTTCATCGGCAGCGCGGCGGCGAGGGTTCTGATCTCCGGGGCGGCTTGGGTCCAACCCTGTGGCACCGACATGCCGCTGACCAAGGCTGCGCGACCCATCGACCCCGATACCGGTCCCGTACCAAAGGCCGCACTGAGATGCGGCGTCCCCAACTCACTGGCCAGCGGGGCCAACGCGCCGGTGATGGGCTTCGGACCGGCGAGAAAAGCAGCGGCGCTCTGTCCGTTTTGACCCCAGGCGTATGCCTGACCGAACGACAGGAACGGGCCACCGGGTATGGAAGTCAACCCCTGGAGCGAGTAGGGCCCGGACGCGAAGGTCGAGAAGATGGTGTTCCAGTTTGTCAGGTCAGTCGAGAGCCCTGGTGGCAACGTCGCCGAGAACAATTGCGGCAAGGACAGTCCCGACAACAGGTTCGTCGATGTTGTCGGCGACTCCAGTAGGCCGTTCGCCAGGCTTTGCAGCGCGGTCGGCAGCGAGTCGATGAACTGGGTCAGCTCGGTGCCGATGTTCGACGCGGTCGAGGTACTCGCCTGGGTTGCCGCCGCCGCTTGCATCGGTTCGGCCGCGGCGTTGGTGGTCTGAGGCGGCTCGGTGAAAGGCGTCAGCTGCGTCGCGGCCGCCGAGGAACCGGCGTACCCATACATCGCGGCGGCGTCCTGAGCCCACATCTCCATGTAGTGGGCCTCGGTGGCCGCGATCGCCGGGGTGTTCTGCCCCAGAATGTTGGTTGCGATCAGCGTCATCAACAGGGTGCGGTTGGCCACGATCACCGGTGGGGGCACTGTCGCCGCGAACGCGGCCTCGTAGGACGCGACCGCGGCCCGGGCCTGGTTGGCGGTCTCCTCAGCCTGCGCCGCGGTGGCGGTCATCCAACTCACATATGGAGCCGCCGCGGCCGCCATCGACGTCGACGAGGGGCCCTGCCACGAGCTGCCGAGACCCGAGATGACCGACTGGTAAGACGAAGCGTTGGAACCCAGCTCGCTGGCAAGGTCGTCCCAGGCCGCCGCGGCGGCCAACAGCGGCCCCGGCCCCGCGCCGGCATACATTCGTCCGGAGTTGATCTCCGGCGGGAGTGCCGCGAAATCCATCCTGTTAACCTCCTGTGGCTTTGCTGGTCGCAATGCATTCATGGCTTCGTAACCGATGTGGGCATACGGAATCCATGAGATGAACGGGTACCAGCGCCTCGTTGCCTGGAACGTTGAAACTGTCAGTGGTTCAACAGAGTTCGAACGCCCCGCGCGTCAGGTGACCGGGAACCAGTGTCCGACCATGCGGGCGATCTCGATATAAAGGGGGATACCGATCGTGACGTTGTACGAGAACGTCAAACCCAACGATGCCGCCAGTGGCAGGGTCGGGCTCGCTTCGGGGATGGCCAGACGCTGAACCGCGGGCACAGCGATGTACGAGGCCGCGCCGCAGAGTACCGCGAACAAGACGTAAGTTCCCAGGCTGAACACCGTGTGGGTGAGATAGCCGTATGTGTAGGCGACGAAGATCCCAAGCGTTGCAAAGATATTCGGCGCCAACAGACCGAAGAAGATGAAACCGCTGCCGGCGGTCCTCAGGTCACGCAACTTACGGGAGGCCGTCATACCCATCTCGAGCAGGAACAGGCAGAGCGCACCCTGGAAGGCGTGGACGAAGAAAGCGTCGCCGTCCTGCACGACCTTCGGCCCCTGCAACCCGCTGACAAAGCCGATGATGATGCCGCCAAACAGCAGACATAACCCGGGGTTGAGGAAGACTTCTCGCAACAGCTGGCGCGAAAACATGCTCTGCCTCTGCCCGGTCCCGCCAGCACGGTTCCATGCGGGACGCTTCCCCTTTCGCAGCGCGAACTCAACCTCGTCCTCGATCTGTGGGTCGCGAGTGAAGTCTTCGAGTGGTTGTCCCGGCGCCGGCTGTGTCGCCGCACCGGGTCCGGCCATCGCTGGCGCGGTCACTGGGGCGGTGTACCCCGGCTCGTCGGGCATGTACCCGTCTGTGTCCATCCCTCTATGCCGCAGCCGCGCAACGAGATACAACGCCACCAGGCAGCCAGGGACCTCCATGACGGCCAGCATGACCGGCATGTATGCGTTGAACGCGATTCCCGCACTGGTAAGGACGGCCACGCAGGTTGCGAAGGTCCCGGCAGAGTCCGACCCGTAATATCCAGCGACTGTCGCCTGATCGACCCGTCTCAGCTTGGTTAGGCGACGCAGCAGGAAGTATGCGATGACACCGATCAGGAAGTTCAAAGCGAAGCCGGTGACCATGAATCCAACGAGGTGGCCGATGCTTGACGCCCCGATCTTGGCGAGCTCCTCGCCCCCGTGCCAGCCGATGGAAACCAGCAGGTACATCGTCAGGCCCTGGTAGACGGCGTAGGGGAACTCGAAGTCCACCTTCAGGATCGGGATCAGGAAGCCGAAGTAGAAGAAGAGCAGTAGCGGCTTGAAGAGGTTGTGCAGGAAATTCTCCAAGAACTCGTGGAGCATTGAATCTTTCCTATCTCTCTCGAAAACATCGACTGCGACGAATTATGTTGTGCTGTAGCGGCGTTTTATGAGTGAATCGAAGAGCCGCAACACGCGCACCCGCAAGACGAGAATCCAGGTTCTGCCACCGCGGCACCGTCGGATCAGGGACCTCCGGCAGCACTGCGGCAGTAGACGTTTGGGTTCCGCGGGCTGATGTCGAGTTAAGTCGGCCCAGTCGACGTTGGCGCGGGATGTAGCTGGGCGGAAGCCGATTCACGGAACGAAACGGAACGAAACGGTCATCGATCTCGAAGACGGGATTCATTTCGCTCTCCACCTCCTGCGGGCCCCAGTGGGATTCCGGTGCGTTGCCAGAGGGACGTGGCAATATCGAAACTGCGAAAGTCACTTGCGCCCAACCATTAGGCCGGGCGGGCTGCCCTAACCGTAAGCGTCATTCGACGCAATCCCGACGACACTGTCCCACAAGCGTGGTTCTCGCGCGTTCGAGGTCGGCGACCTTCATCAGTGCCGACCTCACTTAGCGAGCCGCTCGAAACGATCGTGATTCTCGGCTTGACCAGTGTCAACCGCCTTTACGCATTATTGATGCTGCGTGGTGGTCCGCTTTACGCCGCTCCGCGCCCCGAGTCCCTTTGGGCTGATGATCCGGTAATCATCGCTGGTACAGAATGTTTCGGGTCTATGAAATATGTTTCGGGTCTGCGAATGTTTCGGGTCTGTGAACTAATTGCACGGTGGGCTACCGCGCCGCCCCGATGTGACCTCGAGTATCAACACAACGTCGATAATATTCAAGTTATCGCGGCTCCCAACCGAGCTCAAGCGACAGGACTTGTGGGTTGGGATTACTGGCCGGCAACGGGCAGTGGACTCCTTTGTGACGCGACCCTGCGCAGGAGCTTTTCGGCTACCCGGCGATGCGTGGTGTTGTGAGAGGCGGCAAGTAGCGGCCGTCAGTCCACACAGCGAGGAAAGCTACTCTGGCGGGCATGGCCACTGAATCCACCATGCTTGCCCTCGGCACCCCCGCGCCGCCGTTCACGCTGCCGGAGCCGGCCACCGGCGCCACAGTGAGCCTTGACGACCTTGCGGGTCCCGCGCTGGTCGTCACCTTCATCTGTAACCACTGTCCGTATGTCAAGCACGTCGGCCCCGGGCTCGCCGCGCTTGGTCGAGATCTCAACGATCAAGGTGTCGCGATGGTCGGCATCTCCAGCAATGACGTGGTCACCTACCCGCAAGACGGACCCGACCAGATGGCGGCCGAGGCCCGTCGCCACGGCTGGACGTTCCCGTACCTCTACGACGAGACCCAGGACGTCGCGCGTGCGTTCTCCGCGGCCTGCACACCCGACACTTTCGTCTTTGACGGTGAGCGTCGGCTCGTCTACCGCGGTCAGCTCGACAACTCGCGCCCAGGCAACGATCTACCGGTGACGGCCGCTGATGTCCGGGCGGCGGTCGACGCCGTACTCGCTGGGCGGCAGGTCGACGCCGATCAGCGACCGTCGATCGGATGCGGCATCAAGTGGCGCTGAGCCCGGCGCGCTGACGACACGAAACAGGTTGCGGTCCATCGATGAAATTCGCCGTCGCAGGCTACGGAAGTCGCGGCGATGTCGAGCCCTGCATCGCTCTCGCCCGGGAGCTACTGCGCCGGGGGCATGACGTGGGCATGGCTGTGACGGTCCCGTCTGACATGCGTGGCTTCGTCGAGTCGGCGGGGCTTACTGAGGTCCCCTATGGACGGCACTGGGAGAAGCTGCTGCGCGACGGGGATTTCGTACGGATGATGCAGAATCCGGACCAAGCGATATCCCAGGCTGCCGACTATGTCGTCCAGGTCTGGGAGGACAAGACCACGACGTTGAAATCGGTGGCTAACGGGGCAGACCTGCTCCTGGCGGGCATAACCGAGCAGAGGCTGGCCGCCAATATCGCTGAGTATTACGGCATTCCGCTGGCCGGGCTGCACTTCTTCCCGGCCGAGATTTTGGAGTCCAGCGGGCCGCGTGGACTCGCGACGACGGGGCCTGAACGTGCCCAACGCCAGGCACTCGGCTTACCGGAGGCAACTGGACGAGCGGAGGACCGCGTAGCGCTGGAGATTCAGGCTTACGACGAACTCTGCTTTCCCGGACTGGCAGCCCAGTGGGCGCAGGCAGACGTGCGACGGCCCTTCGTCGGGGCGCTGACGCTCGAGTTGCCGAGGGATACCGACGACGAGGTTTTGTCCTGGATTGCCGCGGGAACGCCCCCGATCTACTTCGGCTTTGGCAGCACGCCGATCGCATCCCCCGCCGACACGGTCGCCGTGATCGGCGCGGCGTGCAAGCTGTTAGGGGAACGAGCGTTGATTTGCGCGGGCGCGAGTGACTGGACCCATGTCCCGCATGGCGGCCACGTCAAGATCGTGGAAGCAGTCAATCATGCCGCCGTCTTTCCCGCGTGCCGCGCGGTCGTCCACCATGGCGGAGCCGGCACCACGGCCGCAGGCCTGCGGGCCGGAGTCCCCACATTGGTCCTCTGCGTCGGGCTTGATCAGCCGATCTGGGCATCTGCCGTCGAACTCCTGAAAGTCGGTTCCGCGCGGCACTTTTCGGCTACCACCCGGGAATCGCTGGTCGCAGACCTACGCTCGATCCTTGCTCCGAAATGCGTGTCTCAGGCCCGAAACGTTGCCGCTCAGATGACCAAACCGGCCGAAAGCGTTGCCAGCGCCGCCGATCTGCTGGAAGACGCCGCCCGCCGGGGACGCGTTAACTGACCGGTCGGCGGCAGGCCGCAAACGGGTATCGCGGGGCGGTCGAGCACATCGTCGTACCGGTGCTCGAGAACTACCCGTCTAACTGGCCGGAGATCCCACGTTCGATGCTGGCTTGGGTCGTGGCCGGCAGCACGATGAGGCCATCGAGTTCTCTGTGTGCACGGTCATAGGCGTTCTGGCGTTCTTGCGGAGTCGCGGCGGAGTCGGACGCCATGCGCAATAGACTCTGAGCCCGGGCAATCCGCTGCTGTCCGTCGTGTGAGAAGTCGTTGCGGCGCCGACGTTTCGCCTCCGCCTCGGCGATGTTGAACGCGGTCACATAGTCCTCAACAGCGGCCAGGTACCGGGCCGCTGCGTCGCGGTCAACGAGGAGATCTTCGGCTTTGGCAGGGCGCAGGAAGTCGGCCCGCAGCTTGGCCTTGTGAAAGGCGATTGTCAGCGGATCGCGCAGGTCGGTCATCAGCGGGAAGTCGAGAAGCCTGGCGAAGTCGAGTTCGTACTCAAGCCACCGCGTGTCGGTGCGGTCGTGCTCTCGCAGGACGCGGGTGAGCGACCGCCAGTGGACGGCTTGATTGCCGGCCGTCCCTGCCCGATCGTGGCTCTGTGGGTTCTTCCCCGGGCGCTTGTCCGCCGAGAATGCTCGTATTGCGGCGATGATCATGCCCGCCAGCGGCACGATCACGATGAGGAACTCGGCTAACCGGAACAGCAAACCCACATGACCAGGATGCCACCGCCAGTGAGCCGGTGACTCGGATCACCGATCGAGATCCCACTGTCCGAAATCGGTCGCAAGGACATCGTCCACATCCACGTTGATGCCGCCGAGAAGCGGACCCGGGCTCGACGGGGTATTGACCACGTCCTGATACAGCACCGCCGCGGGCTCGCGCTGCCCGTGCGACCACGACCTGGTCTGCCATGCCCATCGGAACCCCGCGGTGGTGGAATGCCCGATCACGCCGTCCCTGATCGCCCATCCACACGCCTGAGAATGCCCGTAAATGCCGGAGCGCTGCACGCCCAATACCGAATTGATTCCTCGAAACCAATTGACAGCAAGGCTATTCCAAGAGTTCTGGTCGATGTCGTCATCGACACTGAAGAAGATGGGAGCGGAACCGGTACCCCCGGCTGCGGCGTGCAGTCCCAGCGCAGTGTGTGCGTCGGCCGCGCCCCCGTCGTACCCCCGGGTGAAATCCGACGGATCGGGCCAACCCGGTTTGCCGTACTGGAAATTGCTGACAATGTGAAGACCCGCAGCGCGCAGCGCGTCGGCGTACTCGCGGGTGATGGGCTTTGCCTCAAAGTGGGCGCCCGGCCGCTCTAAGGACACGTAGTTCACCACTCCGGCATAGCCGGCCGATTTGATCTGATCGGGCGGGATCCGCCGCTCTGCGAAATCGATCAGCCTGATGTCGGCAGCCGACGCCTGCTGCCCGCCGAGCGTCGTGGCCAGCGGCGCCAGGCCTACCAGTACCGGCGACAGGGCAAACTTGATGACGTCGCGCCGTGAAAGAGCTCGCCGCTTAGTTGATTCAGCCATTCGCCGGCCTCAATGGGTTAGGAGGGCAACTGCACTCCAGCGGCTGCCGCCCGGGCGCCGTGGATCCGTCTCGGGCAGCCACGCCATCGGGCGCAGGAACATCGGTAAGCGATGGTATCGGTGGGCGGCTACAAACATCGATTCGACTTCGAGCGTGCGCCACCCCAGGTCTTCGAAGTAGGCCAGCCCGTTCTCGGGCGCGAACCTGAACGGCGCGTTTTCCAACATGCCGGCCATCTTCTTGTTCATCATCTTCCGCAGGCCCGGAAAGGCGAAGTCGAGCATCCACCAGGCCACCTCAGGTCGCTTGATCGCCGCCGAAAGCGCGACGACGTCCCGGTAGTCGAGATACATCAGCAGTCCCTCGGACAAGACCAGTGCCTTGGTGGCCCCGTCTAGCGCCTCGTTGAAGAACCCGTCGCGGGCGTTCGCATCGGACAGGTCGACGGCCACCCGAGTCAACCGGCATCGTGGCGTCTGGTCGGCGAGAAGCTCTGTCTTTTCCGCGAGCAGCTCCGGCAGGTCCGCTTCAATCCAAGGAAAATCGGGTGGAAGGTCCAAACGATACGGTCGGGTGTCCAGGCCGGCGGCCAGGTTCAACACCCGGTCACAGCCCTCGGCGATCGATCGGGCAATGATGTCATCGATGATCTTGGTACGCGCGATGAGCCACCACCCGTTGCGATTCGACCGGGGAACCCGGGCGACGATTGCGCGGCCATGTTCGCCGGCGAGACGCTCGGCCAGCGGGTCATTGAACAACGCATCGGCCCGTGCGGATTCGGTTGCCCGATGCAGCGCGGTCCACCGGGCGGTATCGGAAACGTGGGTGATGAAGTGCCCGGTGTCTGACATACAGATGATGCTAGCCAACCCGAGGCGCCGCCTCACCGCGCGAGCGCTGGTGGAAACTGGTCCCGGTCGTGTACAAGAGTCTGGTGGACGATCCGGCCGTCGGGCCTTTCAGCCCGTCGACGCTGCGCGAAGCGATGGCACGGCGGTTGTATCGCCGATCGGTGGCGATGGGGCAAATCACCGTGCCGGCCGTTCCCAGCTTGATCGACGAGTACGTCAAGATGTGCGACAACATATTTGCCAGCGTCGGCGTGCAGTATTCCCCCGAAGAATTTGCTCAGCTGACGACGGTGCTGAAGACGCAGTTGGCGCAGGCTTACCAGGCCTCCTCCCGTTCGAACATCGTCATCTCCTTTCACGCTCCCTTCGGCACGGCCCTGAACTATCGCGTCAACATCGAAGCGGTGACGATGGCGGGTCATTACGACGGCTGGGTTACCACCCGGGAGGGGTCGCTGTTCGGCACCACACCGGATGCCCGGGTGTGGGCACTGGCCGGTGAAGCGGCCGATCCCACCAGCTATCGCATACTCGATATCGGCGCAGGAACCGGCCGCAACGCTCTGGCCCTCGCGCGACGCGGCCATCCGGTGGACGCGGTCGAGATTGCTCCGAAGCTCGCGCACATCATTCGCTCGGAGGCCGAACGCGAATCACTCGACGTACAGGTGATCGAGCGCGACGTCTTCGCGACCAACGACGACGTCCGCGACGACTATCAGCTGATTGTGGCCTCCGAACTAGTGCCCGACTTCCGGACGACGCAGCAGCTTCGCAGCATGTTCGAACTCGCCGCGCGTTGCCTGGCTCCCGGCGGGCGGTTCCTTGTCAACGCCTTCGTGCCGCGCGAGGGTTACATCCCCGATGACGCATCCCGGGAATTGGGGCAGCAATGCAACACCATGTTCTTCACCTGGGAGGAAATGTCGAACGCGGCCGACCTGCTGCCTCTCAAGCTGGTTGCCGACGATTCCGCCCACGACTACGAGAAAAACCACCTGCCCGCAGGCGCTTGGCCGCCCACAGCCTGGTACGCCAACTGGGCCAGCGGGCTTGACGTATTCGACGTCGCGCGTGAGGAATCCCCGATCGAGCTGCGCTGGCTCGTTTACCAGAAGGCTCCCTAGCCATGGCTGATGCGATCCATTTCGTCGACGCGAACGGACTGAACTTCGCCTATCTCGAGGAGGGCTCCGGTCCTCTCGTACTCATGTTGCACGGGTTCCCGGACACGGCGCACACCTGGGACGATCTTCGACCGCGAATCGCCGCCAACGGATACCGGGCGGTGAGCCCGTTCATGCGTGGCTACCACCCCACCGGGATCCCAGATCGCGACCCGGACCAAGAAACCTTGGCGCGCGATCCGCTTGCGTTGATCGAAGCACTCGGTGCGCGCGACGCCATCATCATCGGCCACGATTGGGGAGCTTCGGCCGCCTACGGCGCGGCGGCGCTCGGGCCCGATCGAGTGAAGAAGCTCTTTGCCATCGGCATTCCACACCCGGCAGCACTGAAACCGTCGCCGAAGAAGCTCTGGGGTGTTCGCCACTTTGCCGCATACAAGTTGCCAGGAGCGCCGAACCGCTTCGCGCGCAATGAGTTCGCGGCACTTCCCGCGATCTATCGGCGATGGTCGCCGGATTGGACGCCCGATCCAACGGAATTCGACGCCGTCCGTGCGAGCTTTGCCAACCCGGCGAGCGTGAACGCGGCGTTCGGTTACTACCGAAAGCTTTCACCGATACCCAGTGCATCGCTGCGGGCGCGCATCACCGTGCCGACAGTTGCCTTTGCGGGGCTCGGTGATCCAGTCGTCGCGCCCTCGGACTACCGGGGTGCGGCCCGGATGTTTGAAAGCGATTACATCATCGAGGAAGTCCCTGGCGGGCATTTCATGCATCGGGAACACCCCGACGTGTTCGCCGAGCGACTCCTTGCTCACCTGTGAGCTGTCCCTCACGGGTACGGGGGGACGAGAAGCCGGCTGCTATCGTGCTTGGCCTATGCCCGAGATGGATCGTCGCACCATGATGTTGATGACCGGGGTCGGCGTGCTGGCAGCCGCGGCACCCATCCCCCGGGCCCGGGCCCATCCGTCCCCGCCGGACGCACCGCCCGGTTCCTACCTTTTCCACGACGAGTTCGACGGGTCAGCCGGCTCCGCTCCCGACCCGTCCAAGTGGACGGTGGCGACCGCCCGCGAGCAAATCAAGGATCCGACGTTCTGGGAGCTACCCGAGAACATTGGGCAGTACCGCAACGATCGACGCAACGTATTCGTGGACGGCAACTCCAACCTTGTCCTACGTGCCGCCAAAGACGGCCCGACGTACTACAGCGGCAAGGTCCAAAGCCTCTGGCGCGGCGGCGTCGGCCACACCTGGGAAGCCCGGATCAAGCTCAATTGCCTGACCGCCGGTGCCTGGCCGGCCTACTGGCTGGGCAATCCGGATCAGGGCGAAATCGACGTCGTCGAGTGGTACGGCAACGGCAGCTGGCCCTCGGCCACCACCGTCCACGCAAAAGCAAACGGTGGCGAATGGAAGACCCAGAACATCGCCGTGGACAGCGGCTGGCATACCTGGCGGTGCCAGTGGGACGAGGCTGGCATCCGCTTCTGGAAAGACTTTGTCGACGGCGCGCAACCATACTTCGATGTGCCGGCGAATTCGCTACCGGATTGGCCGTTCAGCGGGCCGGGATACACGGTGTTTCCGGTGTTCAACCTTGCGGTCGCCGGTTCGGGTGGCGGTGATCCCAGGCCGGGTAGCTATCCGGCGGACATGCTCATCGACTGGATACGCGTCTGGTAAGGCGCACGCGTCCGGTCAGCGCATAGCGCGCGCTCAGAAGTTGTTGCAGGTGACGGCGATCTGGCCGATCAATCCGATGTACTGCGCGGCCCCCGGCATGCCCTCTGCCTCCTGCGCCATCGCCGCGCGCTGCGGTGGCGGCGAGGCGATGAAGTTACGCAACCAGCCCTGCGCCATCGGCGACCGGTTGAACTTCGCAGCGGCGGCCGGCGATTGCGCGTTCAGTGCCGCCACCACCTGCGGGTAACTGCAGGTGGTGTTGATTGCCGAGTCAATAGCAGGGTCTGCGGACGCGATCCCGGCGCCAGCAAGCAACGACAACGCCAAGCCGCCACCTGCGACAGCCAGTCTGATTAACGACCGCGTGACCATATAGGTACACCTTCCGAACTAGGTACCGCCGACCCTCGACGAAGAGAACCCCAGTTTACCGGAAGAGATCGAGGAACTGCCTGCGCGAAGCGCGGGCGTGGTCACACCGCGGGCGAACACCGCAGGCGCGGCGCGGGGATATTGTCTGGTCATGGACGCCCCCACCACGCCGTCTGTCTGACGGCTCCACCCGAAAAATCATGCGCCCGGCCCGCAATCTGGCGGCGGACTTCTACCGCGTGTCGGGCGTGGTGCTCATCGTCCTGGGCCACTGGCTGGCCGGATCGGTGACCTATCACGACGGATATTTCGGTCGGCAGAACCCGCTCGTCGACCAGCCGTGGACTCAATGGCTGACGTGGCCGTTTCAGGCCGTGCCGACCTTCTTTCTGGTCGCCGGCTACGCCGGAGCGGTGTCCTGGACGCATCGGCGCGATACCGACGGTGTGTCGCGCCAGACCTGGTTGCGGCATCGACTCGCCCGGGTGCTCGGACCCACGACGGCCTACGTCGCTCTGGTGTCGGCAGTCGTGGTCGCTCTGGGCGTTCGCCACGTCGCCGGTGCCACGCTGGAATACGCGGGTTGGGCGGTGGCGATGCACCTGTGGTTCCTCGCCGTCTACCTGGTTGTGGTTTCGCTGACGCCCGCCGCGATTGCCGCCCAACGGCGTTGGGGACTTTTGGCCCCGGCGGTGCTTGCAGTGGGAGTCGTCGCGGTCGACGCGGTCGGGCTCGGCGGCCACCCGCCCCACCTGCGCGTGCTGAACTACCTGCTGTGCTGGGGTGCCGTCTACCAACTTGGAATCGCTTGGCATGAAGGAGCATTGGCCGGCCGCAAGCCCGTCCTGCTCGCCGTCGGATCTGCGGTCGCGCTGGCGCTGCTGATCCTGCTGGGCCCCTATCCGGTCAGCATGATCGGCGTGCCCGGCCAAACCGTGCAGAACGCCGATCCGCCGTCGACAGCGATGCTGGCGTTCGCGTGCGCTCAAGCGGGGCTGGTGATGGCACTTGCACCCGCGCTTAACCGCGCGCTGCGCGCCGGCTTCGTCCAACGCATGCTGACCAGGGCCAACGCCAACGTGATGGCTCTTTACCTGTGGCACATGATTCCTGTCGTGATCGTGGCGATTGTCGGCTACCCCGCCGGACTGTTGCCCCAGCCGATTGAGGGCACCGTCGAATGGTGGCTCGCCCGGCTGGAATGGGTGGTTATCCTCAGTCTGGTGACAGCGGTCGAGATGGTGCTGCTGTCTTGGGGCAGAAGCTTTTTCGCGGCGCCGTTGGCAACGGTCGAGACGCCGCTGACAGAGCGCTGGGCCGAACCGATCATGCTGGCCGGTACCGCGATGGCGGCCTATGGCTTGGCGTTCATCGCCGCTGAGGGCTTCGCGCCGTATGGACATTTTCCATGGCTGACCGGTCTGATCTTCGCCGCGGGCGTGTTGCTGGTGGCGGCTAGTCCGGCAAAGGTCGGCGAGCCACCGCTTTCCGGCTAACGGCTCAACCGGCTGAAATGCCGATCGCTGATGACGCATACCGACCAGTGGCCGGTATACGTTTTCCCGTGGATATGGAGGTAGCAATGAGCACACCAGAGCAGGCGCAGGTTCGCACCCGCATGTTCGCCCGCGCGTTAGGCCCGTTCTTCACCATCGTGCCGACCACCGTCGCGGTACGGGGCTCCTATATGCGAACGCTATTTACGGAATTCAAAGCAAACCCGATGTGGCCGTGGCTATTTGGCGCCATACTGCTGATATTCGGCCTGGTGATCATCGCGTTTCACCAGTACTGGCGCAGCCCTGCGGCGATCATCGTCTCTGTTGTGGGCTGGTTTCTGGCGATACGCGGTGTGCTCTTGCTGACCGTTCCCCAGGCGTACGACGCCGCTGGCAACGCGCTGTACAGCTCAGGCGCGACCGCGGCGATATGGGTGGTATTCCTCTGCCTCGCCCTATCCGGGCTGTATCTGACCTACGTCGGCCGGAAGCCGGAGGCAGGATCGCCCTAGCGCGGGTAGTTGGAGCAGGCGGCGGGGTCGGTCGCCGCCGAACTACGCCGACCCGCTCAGCGCCGCCAGTGCCGCGTCGTAATTCGGCTCGTTGGCGATCTCTGGCACGAGCTCGGAGTACGCGACGTTCCCGTCGGCGCCGATCACAACGACGGCCCGGGCAAGCAGCCCGGCAAATGGCCCGTCGGCAATGGTGACGCCGTAGTCCTTCCCGAAGTTGTCACGGAACCCCGAGGCGGTCTTCACGTTCTCGATACCCTCTGCGCCGCAGAACCGCGCCTGCGCGAACGGCAGATCGTTGGACACGCACAGCACGGACAGACCGCCCGCGGCGGCGCGCTCGTTGAACGTGCGCACGCTGGTCGCGCACACTGGTGTGTCCACCGATGGAAAGATGTTCAGCAGCACGGGCTTATCGTGGAACTGGTCATTGCTGACTGGGCCGAGATCGGATCCGGTCAACGTGAAGGCTGGGGCCGGAGATCCGACGGCAGGAAGTTCGCCGACGGTATTGATCGGGTTTCCGCGCATAGTTATCTGTGCCATGCGCACAGTCTGCCAAGGCCAGCGGGGCGGCCTGGGGCCGGGGTTGGGTCAACCGCGACGTGCGGACCGGCGGATGCCGCGCGGGAGCCGTGCGGGTCGCCATGCCGGCTCTTAATGTTCTCTATATATTGGCTACCGTGCCTGAGATCAATCGACGCAACATCATGATCACAATGGGGCTGGGCGCACTGGGGGCCGCGATTTCTCTCCCGGAGGCCTGGGCTCACCCGTCTCCCCCCGCGGCGCCGGCCGGTACCGCGCAAGGAAGCTACATCTTCCACGATGAGTTCGACGGACCGGCCGGCCAAGGCCCCGATCTGGCGAAGTGGACGCCGCAGACCTGGCAGGACGACGTGTTCCCGCCCGTCGATGGCATATACCGCTCCCAAAACGTCTTCCTCGACGGGAATTCCAATCTCGTCCTGCAGGCCAGCCGAGAAAACGGTCAATATTTCAGCGGGAAGTTGCGCGGTAACTGGCGGGGGTCTATCGGTACCACCTGGGAAGCGCGGATCAAACTCGACTGTTTGTTCCCCGGCCTGTGGCCCTCGTTCTGGACCGTCAACGAGGATCCGCAGCCGGACGGCGAGGTCGACCTCTTCGAGTGGTATGGCAACGGCGACTGGGCTCCCGGTACGACCGTGCACGCGGCATCCAATGGGAAAACCTGGGAAGGAAGATCGATTCCCGGGATGGTGGACGGCGATTGGCACACCTGGCGCATGCGTTGGGATGAGGACGGGTTCAAATTCTGGCGAGACTACGTCGACGGAGCCAAGCCGTACTTCAGCGTTCCGCCGAAGCCGATCCACGTCTTCGGCGCACCGCCTGAAGACAAACGGTGGCCGTTCGGCAATCCCGGCTACTGGATGACGCCCATGTTCACGCTTGCGGTCGGCGGGGTTGGCGCCGGCGATCCCGCGGCGGGGACCTTCCCGTGCCAAATGCTGATCGACTACATCCGGGTCTGGTAGCGGTTTACCGCACGGCCTTGATCACCTGAACCAGGTTGAACTGCCACCGCTTGACAAGGCGAAAGCCTAGATCGTGAGGAACCTCGAACGCCGGCGTCGCTCCATAGAGCGGGCCGGGTAGGAGCGCCGAACCCTGCTCGCGGGCGGGCATTGCCTTGTCAGCTTGGGTGATGATCCACGCGACGCGGCAGTGACTCAGTGGTTTCGCAACGACTTCTGGGATGAGGTTGGTATCGAAGACGTCGTTGCGGTCCGTCGCGCGTTGCCACAGTGTGAGGTCGACCAGCTTCCGATATGCATCGGGACGGGCCGCCATCAACGGGCGCATCGGCGCAGGCATGAACGTGACCGTGTCGTTGACGAGTAAGCAGTCACCGGGTGCCGCTTTCGCGGTGATCAAATCGGCCACCTGGCTGTAGTCCATTCCATACTTGGCATACGGACCACGTTGAGCCAGAACATAATTCGGCGCCGCGGCGACAGCGAAAAGACCGACGAGAGCTGTGGCAGCCCATGGGTGCGGGGCAACTGCGGCAATACAGACGCCGAGGACCAATGCCATCGCCGGCGCGGTGAAGGTCAAGTAGCGCGGTGTGTAGATCGGGTGAACCACCATCGACCAGATCACGACCAGTGCAGTCGGTATCAGCAGCCAGGCGATCGCCAAGGCCAGCAGCTGCCGATCGGAATCCGTTAGTTGCCTGGATCCGCGGAGCCACCACACAGCAGCTGCGGCTACCACCAGCGCCGACAACAGCGCGAACGGCGGGCTTCGCTCGAAATATTGTTGAACCGCCACATCCTCGATCGTTCGGTGTCCGATCGGTGCTAACCAGCTGATCTGATGCGCTTGGCCAATGGCCACGACCATGAACGGCGTCACGGCGATACCCACCAGAACCGACACAATGGCGAACCGCACCAGGACCCTTTGCCTGCGCTGGAAGACGCAGAGGAAAGCGACGTGGGTCAAAAACAGCAGCACCAGATACACGTCGAGCAGCGTGGAGATCGCCAGGGCGATCCCGTAAGACAGCCAGGCTAAAGCGTTATCACGGCGTGCGGCATAAACGAGCAGTACCGTCAGCCACACGGCGGCCATCATCGACAAGGCGTAGGGGCGAGCTTCGATGCCTGCCCACGTGGTCCGAGGCAAGATCGCACAGACAACACCCGAGGCCACCGCGACGGTGCGAGACGAGAACTGCCCACCCAGCACCACCAGCCCCGCCGCGGCCGCACCGACAGCCAGGCCGCTTGGCGCGCGGGCCCAGAACTCCGTCGGCGGAAATATCTGGAACCAGCCGTGCATGAGCAGGTAGTACAGGCCGTGGACGGCGTCGACGTTGTTCAACATCTGCCACAACTGACCCAGCGAACGACTGTATGAGGCGGAAATCGTCGCGGCCTCGTCGTACCAGAAAGAGGGACGGCCCGCGCCGACCAGACTCACGACGGCGGCCAACACTCCGACGATCAGCGGGTCCAGCACGGCCTGCGGCAGGGTCGGCTGTGCGTTGCGATCAGTCATATGGACTCGTCGCCATGTTGCCAGCAGCGCACCTAGGACTCCCGGGGGTGACTAAGACCGCGACTGCCGCACCTTGTACGTCGAGGGCCAGGACTGTCGCGTGTCGTCGCCCACCAACGGCGTCCCCATGCTTCCGACCTTGACGGCGTAGGCCTCCTGCCCGGCGCCGACTTCGCGGTTGGCGTGCTCCTGCGCCAGGTAGTAGAGCTCGTCGATGGTGGCTTCCCCGTAGGCGACGAATGAGCTCTTCCGAACGATGTCGCCGGCGCCGGCGGTCATCAGGTCGGGCAGGACTTTCGTCGCCAGCGCGCCCAGGCCGAACAACGAAAATGGAATGACCCAGTAGCAGGCGAACCACAGCGGTGGTCTGGTATCGAGAATGGTGGCGTCGCGCTGCACCACCGGTGGAATCGACGACGACACCGTCATGCCTGCGAAGACGGCGACCCAGATCCAAGTCAGCCGCTTAATAACTTGGCTGAACAGATCGCTGCCGACCACCCCGGGAGGCTGACCCGCCGCGACGAACTCGTGCACAAAAGGCTTGTCGAGCAGCATGCCGGTAACCGTCACCAGCAAGATCCCCGCGCTGCTCAGCGGCAGAGCCCACTGCTCGACGAATGACCGGCTCAACGACAACGTCACGGCCGTCAGCACCAAGAACGTTCCGACAGCGCCGATTTCGAGCGCACGCTCGGGTGTCCCTGTTGCGCGCCCGACTACCAGCCCGGCGACCGCGATCGCCAGCGCGACCAACACCGCGACAAGGAACGGCACGTTACCGACCAGCACCCAATAGACGATCCACGGCGCAAGACCAAACAGAATGCCCACGATCGGTCAGTGTATGGGCGCTGCGAGCTCGTCCTACGACTGGTCAGCTTCCTGCTCGGTTTGTTGAGCCTGGAGCTCGTCTTGGGTGAACTGCTGCTCGGCCTGGTCATTTTGTTGCTGGGCCAGCTGTTCGGATTGGAGCATCGACTGGTTCGCGTTGTTTTCCGACAACTGGGCCTCGTCCTGATTCTGTTGTTGCTGCAGGAGCTGTTGCTGCAGCGCGCTGTCGTCGTTGTTGACGGTGGTGTCGTCAAGGCCGGCGCTGGAATCGTCACCGCCGCCGCCGTCCACCTGCTGCAACAGTGGCGTCACCCAGCTTGGCAAGGCGGCGGCAACGTTCGGCGGCAGTTGAATTGTCTGGTCCACCAGGCGAACCTGGCCGGACGCGACCGTCGATTGGTCGGCCCCAGACCACCCTATAGCGAACAGCGTGAGCACCGCGATCCCGGTGGCTCCGGCGACAGCTACCCTCGTGGCACGACGGCGTCGACGCCGCATGTCGGCCGTGTTGCTGTCATGGCGCTGGTGTTCTGTCGGAATGGTCATCAGCCAAACCTGCGCTCGGTCATTAGCTCCAGGCTTGGTGGCGCTTATCGCTTTACTGTGAGATCAAAGTTGCCCGGCCAGGCTCAGCTAACCTGAACCAGTGCTAGACGAGGAGCCCCGCGCCGGGCGCCTGCTGGGCGGGGTCCGGCGCACTCCCGCCCAGAACCGCATCCTGCACGCCGCATTGGATTTGTTCGCCGACCATGGCGTCAGCGGAACGTCTCTGCAGATGATCGCTGACGCTGTCGGAGTGACCAAGGCCGCGGTCTACCACAAGTTCAAGACCAAAGAAGAAATCGTGATCGCGGTCGCCGAAATGGAGCTCGCCACACTCGAGGATGCGCTGAAAGCGGCTGAAGCCCAAGCGGACTCAGTCGGCGCCCGCAAAGTGCTGCTGACCGAGGTGGTCGGGATGGCAGTTGAGCGCCGCCGCTGGGTCCGGACCCTGCAGAACGACCCGGTGATGGTGCGACTGTTGGGTGAGCACGAGCCGTTCCGCAACCTGATCACCCGCCTGTACGCGATCTTGCTCAACGAGGCCGACGACACCGAGGCGCGGATATCGGCGGCGCTGTTCTCCGGCGCGATCGCCGGCACGGTGATCAATCCCCTCGTCGACGACATCGACGACGACACGTTGCGCTCGGTGCTGATCCACCTCACCGCACGCATGTTCAAGCTGCCCGACTGAGCTCGCGCCGAAACCCTTGCTGTCTTTCCGGCGGATCATCTATCGTCGGCACTAGCCGATCGGCTACCCCTGGCTCTGGAGGTGCTGTGCAGATTCTTGCCGAGGCCGAAGACCTACCCAAGACCGCGAACATCAAGACCCAGCTGATCAGCCTGTGGACCGCGCCCGTCTTTGGCGTCGTCCTGCTGATCGCGTTCCTGGCATTCCCCGGCTTCTTCCCGCCGATGTCGCCGGACATGACCGCCGAACAGGTCGCGAAGTTCTACAGCGACCACACGGCGATGATCAGGTTCAGCATGATCACCTTCAATCTGTGCGGGATCATGTTGTTGCCGATTTTCATGGTGATCGTTGTCCAGATGAAGCGGATGGCCACCCAGAGCCACGTGTTCGCCTACTGCTACCTCACCGCGGCCGTCACCGGTGCAACCCTTTTCGCGCTCGCCGACATCTTCTATCTCGTCGCGGCGTTTCGGCCCGCGCGCAACCCTGAGCTGATCGAGCTGCTCAACGACATGGGTTGGATGATTTTCATCGCGCCGGTGGGTGCGGCGGTCGCCATGAACCTATTGCTGGGGCTGGCGGTCTATTTCGACGACGGACCCAACCCGGTCTTCCCCCGATGGGTCGGGCATTACGCCGTGGCTACCGCGCTGGCCATGGCCCCGGCCGTCGGCGCCGCCGTCTTCACTAGCGGGCCGCTGGCGTGGAATGGAGCGATCTCCTTCTGGCTTCGCAACGGCGCCTTCACCCTGTTCGTGGTCGTGATGTTCTTCGTGCTGCGCAATGTGCTGCACCGACAAGCGGTCGAGGAGGGGGTGGCGCGGTGAGCAGCACGGTCTCGGCTGAGTCATCACCGACCGGCATCCTTGGCCGTGCCCGACCTCCGCGCGCGGGCAAACGTGATGTCTGGCTCGTGTTTTGGATCGTGCCCGCGTTCTACACCGCGTTCGGGGTGATCTTCTTCGCGTTGGCCAGGGTGATGCCGCCGCCGCGGCCGGACGTGACCGCCGATCAGATGGCACATTTCTTCCACGCGCACGCGCTGACCATCAAGATCGGCTTCGGCGTGCTAGTGCTGATCGTCGGGGGCGCCGGGATTTCGAACGGGATTGTCGTCTACCACATGAAACGGATGACGGTCGGCTCGGTGCTGGCCTATGTCTATCTCGGGTCGATGTCGGTCGGTGCGCTACCCGGTTGCCTGCTGGTCGCGTTCTCCTTTTTGACCGCGGTGTACCGGCCGGGTCGTGACCCGCAAATTCTGCAACTGTTGTACGACCTCGGGCTGCTCTCCTACGTGGGATCGTTGGGATGTTTCTCGACCGCCTACTTCGCCTTCGCCGTGGCGATTCTCTACGACAAGAACGAGATCTTCCCTAAATGGCTTGCCTACGTAAATATCTGGCAAATCGTCACCGAGATCTTGACTGTGGCGGTGTTCGTCTCGAAGGCGGGGCCGTTCGCGTGGAACGGCTGCAATTCCTTCTGGCTGGGAACGGCGATCTTCGGCGTCTGGCTGGTGTGCGTGATTATCTTCCTGAAGAAGGCCAACGAGCTGCAGCCGGCCGACGAGCCACCTCTGGATTGATGGGCGACTACATGGCAAATGCAGAACAAACCGCCGCCGAATCCGACACCGCCACAGCATCTTCGGTGAACGGCACCGAAGACCAGCGCGGGGCCCACCTGCCGGGCGACGTTCATATGTGGGTGATGGTTCTTGGCGACCTGATCATCTTCGGCGCCTACTTCATCATGTTCATGATCTTCCGGGCCATGCACCCGCAGGAATTCTTGGTGTCCGAAGAGCATCTCAACATCAACATCGGTGTGCTCAACACGCTGGTGTTGCTCGCCAGTTCTTGGTTCATCGCCCGCAGTGTGCAGGCCGCCCGCGCCGACGACCATGCCCGAGCGCTGCGCCTGACCTACCTCGGCGGGCTGTGCGGGCTGGCGTTCATCGCGATCAAGGCCTATGAATGGACGGCGAAAATCGGCCAGGGCTACACGATTTCGAGCAACGACTTCTTCATGTACTACTACATGCTTACCGGTGTGCACGTGTTCCACGTGTCACTCGGCTTGCTGATCTTGGGCATCACGGTACGTGAGCTGCGTAATCCCCGCCGTCGACGAGCCTCCATGGTCGAATCCGGGGCCACCTATTGGCACATGGTCGATCTGCTGTGGATCGTCATCTTCGCCCTGCTCTACGTGATGAGGTGAGCGCATGACCACGACCGCTGCACGGGCAATCACCTACGCCTGGATCGTGTTGTCCGCGATCACGATCGTCTCGTGGTGGTTGGCACCGGGTCATACCCGCGGAGCCGCCGCCGTCGCCAGTGTCCCGATCACCGTCGCTGTGGTCCTGCTGGCATTCATCAAGGGACGCATAATCATCCAGTACTTCATGGAAGTGCGTACCGCACCCCGGTGGCTCAAGCTGTTCACCGATGTGTGGCTCACCGCATTGTGGGTCAGCGTGTTGGCCATCTACCTCTACGGAACCTTGCTACCCGGATAACCGTTGGGCGAGGGCCCATGCGGCCTCCGCCATACTTCGGTAGCGTTCGCGATATTCAGTCGTACCGGCGCGCGCATCGGCGGCGTTGCCTTCCACCCCGCGCCGCCAGACCCCGGCGGTGATGGAGGCCAGCCGGAACATCGAGAAGACCACGAATACGTCAAGCGACTTCGGCGGCGTGCGGCCCGCATGGCCGCAATAGCTCTCGACGAAGGTCTGCTGGCCGGGAAGTCCAGTGCCAGTGAGGTTCTCGTCGGCCACCCCGGCTCTGCCGCCGGGCCCGCCGGGCATATGGTAGGTCACGCAGAAATACCCGAGGTCGGCCAGCGGGTTGCCGATCGTCGCGAGTTCCCAGTCCAGCACCGCTACCACCCGCGGCTCGGTCGGATGTAGCAGGACGTTGCCCAGGCGGTAGTCACCGTGGGCGATGCAGGCCGGCGCATCGTCGGGCGGTAAATGGTCTGGCAACCATTGCGCCAGCAGATCCATCGCCGGCATGTCCTCCATCCGTGCCGCCTGCCATTGGCGAGTCCACAATGCCACCTGACGTTGCATATAGCCCTCCGGCCGGCCGAACCCCTCGAGCCCGGCCGCGCGCCAATCCACGCGATGCAAGGCCGCAAGCACACGGGCCAGATCCTCATAGACGGCTGCGCGGTGCGCCGGTGTGCCCTCGCGCATCACCCGGTCCGGATAAACCCGTCCCTCAACGTGATCCATGACGAAAAACGGTGTGCCGAGGATTGTTTCGTCCTGACACAGCAGCCGCATGCGCGGTACCGGCACGTCGGTCTCGGCCAGCGCCGCCATGACGCGGTATTCCCGCTCTACCTCGTGGGCGCGGGGCAGCAATTTGCCCGGGGGTTTCTTGCGCAGTACGTACTCGCCGCCGGCAGTGCGCAGATGATAGGTGGGATTGCTCTGTCCGCCCTGGAACTGACGAATCTGCAACTGACCGTCGAAACCCGGCAGCCGTCCGCGCAGATACCGGGCCAGAGCGGTCTCGTCGAAGCGGTGTGCGGGGAGCACGGGTACCAGCTCTGCCGTCCCCTCCATCTGTTGCCCCTTGTCGTTACATACTTGGGTCGCTGAGCGTCCGCCCAACCGCTGTGGCAGAAACCTACATCAAGGTCGTGCGTGCGCTGACAAGGCCGTGAGGAGATAGACCAATGCCGATGATCGACCTGACGTACGTGCGTGGGTCGTTGGACGACCAGGCGCTGGGACGGCTGACCGACGAGCTGGTCACCGTGCTGCTGCGGGCCGAACGCGCCCCGGACACCCCATTCCTACGTGACAACACCCTGGTGTACCTGCACACGTTGGATCCGGCGGCGCAGTCGGTGGGTGGCCGTGGCGCGGGCGCGCCTCGATTCCGCATCGAGATGACGGTGTTCGAAGGCGCACTCTCACAAGAACGCAAGGAACAGCTCGCGGCTGACGTGCATGTCGCGGTGTGCGCCGCGGCGGGGATCGAGCCGGACGGCGCACGGGCCTACCACGTGTGGACGCTGATTCACGAGATCCCCGAAGGCAATTGGGCCGGCGGCGGCAAGATCATCTACTACCGGCAGGTGCAAGGCCTGGTCGCCGACGACGCACCCTGATTGACCGGCTCGGTAGTGTCCGCATATGGACATTTCTTGCGCATTCGCGACCTCGTCGGACACCCCGGCGCATGTGCAGCTGGCCGAAACGCTGGGCTACCGCCGCGCTTGGCTCTATGACTCCCCGGCGCTGTACCCCGACGTGTGGATGATCCTCACCCGGTGCGCCGAACGCACCTCACGCATCGGCCTCGGGCCGGGCGTACTCGTTCCCAGCCTGCGTCATCCGATGGTCAACGCCGCCGCCATCGCCGAACTCGCAGACCAAGCGCCTGGCCGCGTCGCGGTGGCCATCGGCGCGGGTTTCACCGGCCGGTTCACGCTGGGCAAGCGACCCATGCCGTGGCGTCAGGTCGCCGGATACGTCCGGTGCTTGAAGGCACTGCTGGCCGGCGAGACCGCCGAATGGGACGGAGCGAAAATCCGCATGCTGCACCTGCCCGGCTACGGCGCGAAGCGACCGGTTCAGGTGCCGATCCTGCTCGGCGCGGACGGCCCGAAGGGGCTGGCGGTGGCGGCTGAACTCGGCGACGGCGTGTTCTCGGCCGCCGTCCCGCAACCCGATGCGGTCAAGGCGGCCGAGTGGCGGGCACTGCTGTCCTTCGGCACGGTGCTCGACGAGGGAGAGGAGCTGACCGCCGCTCGGGTCGTCGACGCGGCCGGACCCGCAGCCGTGGTGCTGTACCACGCCAGCTACGAGCGCGGCGGCGCTGCCATGGTTGACGCACTACCGGGCGGGCGCGGCTGGCGCGAGGCGGTCGAGGCCTGCCCCGAGGATGAACGGCATCTCGCGATCCACGACGGGCATATGGTGAAGGCCAACCCGCGTGACGAGCCGCACGTCGCCGAGCTCCTCCCGTTCGCCAGCTCAACAGGACTGACCGGCACTGCCGAGCAGGTGTCGGAGCGCGTCGCCGGGTTGGCCGCAGTCGGCGTCACCGAGGTCGTCTACCAGCCGGCCGGATCAGACATCGAGCGGGAACTTCGCGCGTTCGCGTCCGCCACCGGCCTTGCGGGCTGATTGGCGCCCCGACCGGCTCACGGGTATTACCGTGTGGTCATGACTGCCGAAGTAATCGTGACGGCGTTGCTCGCTGCACTTTTCGGGTTTGCCGGCCTGATCAAGGTTGTCGGACTTCGGCAATCGCTGGCGATCCGCGACCACCTCGGCGTCAAGCCCGGGCAGTGGCGGCTGGTCGGGCTACTCGAGCTGGCCGGCGTCGCCGGCGTGCTGGTGGGCCTGGTCTGGCCGCCGATCGGTATCGCAGCCGCCATCGGACTTGCCCTGCTTGTCTTGGGAGCCATCGTGTTTCACGTGCGGGCATCTGACAGTGTCGCTGACACGGCTCCGGCGGTGATCGGCCTGGGCCTGGCCGTTGCGACGGCCATCCTGCAATCCGTCTGAGCGCATCGTTGTCGCACTCGCCCTGCACTAGTAAGCTGGGCTAAATGAATGACGTCGTCATCGCCGGGGCGGGCCCCAATGGCCTGATGGTGGCCTGCGAGCTCGGACTGTCCGGAATCCGGCCGATCGTGTTGGACCCGTTGCCGGGACCCAACCCGGAACCGCGCGCGAACGGGGTGACGGGCCAAGGGGTTCGGATTCTCGACCATCGAGGTTTCTACCGCGTCCTGGCAGGGACTGATGACCCACCGCAGCCGTCGCCTTGGGCCATGTTTGCGGCTTTGACGCTGGATCTGACCGGGACGGCGGACGCCCAAAACTATATGGTCGCCGTGCAACAGCCCCGGCTTGTGCAACTCCTTGCCGAGCGCGCCGTCGAGTATGGCGTGGACATTCGCTGGGGCCACCGGCTGAGGGGTTTCGATCAGTGCGCCGACGGCGTCACCGTGCATGTCGCCGGTCCGGACGGCGACTATCAGCTAGCGGCGAAGTACCTGGTCGGCGCCGACGGCGGCACCAGCCAGACGCGCAAACTCGCGGGCATCGATTTCCCCGGAATGACCTCCCATGACGCGGTCGCCCGGATGGCGTTCGGGGTGGTGCCGCCCGACGACTGGGTTGACCCGGTCACCGGCGCGCTCGACGTGCCCGGGTGGGGCCGAGTCCCGCCCGCTCCGTTCTATCGCGCCGAACACGGCGTCTTCGCCAGCCGTCGGTTGGGCGGCAGGGCGATGCTAATCACCCTCGAGCTGGACAGCTCGGCTCGCGAGGACGGCCCCGACGACCACGACGACGACACGCCGGTGAGCCTGCCCGAGATCGAGGCCAGCGTGAAACGCGTGCTCGGCGCCGACGTACCGCTGCGGCCGATATCGGCCGACGCCCCATTGGATCTGCGTCGCTTCTACGGCATCAACTCGAGGATCGCATCGCGATACCGATCGGGCCGGGTGATCCTGGTCGGCGACGCCGCGCACGTCCACTCCCCGCTTGGTGGACCGGGGTTGAATCTGGGTCTGCAGGACGCGGTGAACCTCGGCTGGAAGCTGGCCGCCGTCATCGCCGGTGGCGCGGAGCCTGCGCTGCTCGACACCTATGAGGTCGAGCGGCGGCCCGCTGCCGAGCGGGTGATCATGCACAGCCGCGCGCAGTTGGCTCTGATCAGACCCGGGACCGAAGTCACCGCGCTGCGCGAACTCTTTTCCGAACTGTTGACGAATCCCGAAACCGTGCAACGTCTCAGTGATCTGGTGTCCGGCAACGACAATCGGTACGCCGTAGCCGATGACGCGCATCCGCTGGCTGGCCGCTGGGTGCCCGACTTCGCCGTCGTCAGCGCCGACGGAACGCGACGGGTAGCGGAACTCGCCCGCAACGGAAAGCCGCTGCTGATCGACCTCACCGACGGCGCCGTCGTCGCGGCCGCCGCGGCGGGCATCGCCGACCGGATCACCGTCGCGGTGGGACGTCCGGCCGGTGATGTGTCGGCTACGGCGCTGCTGGTGCGTCCCGACGGTTATGTGGCGTGGGCGTCATCGGAGCCGAAGCCGGCAACCGACGACCTTCGCGCCGTCCTCGCGCAGTGGTTTGGGATCATGCTGCCCTGAAGCCCAAAGTCGGCTATTTCGAAGCGATTTCGTCCTGGTACTTCTTGGTCATGTGCGCGACCGCGTCGTTCTGTGACTGCGCGAGGCCTTCTCGCGCCTCGCTGGCGCGCGCGGCGGCATCCAGTGTCGGCTGCGCCTGACCCTGGAAGTGCGGCATCACTTCGGCGGCGAACAGCTCGGCCGATCGTTTGGTTGCCGCCGGGTTGGCCCATTCGTGGCCCATCTGCAGCATGCAGCCGAAGCCGCCGGATTGGTCCCACATCCGCTGCACCTGTTCCCGTGCCAGCTCCGGGGTGCCGATCACACCCGCGCCGTTGTCGTTGATGACGTCGATCATCTCGTCGATCTGCTCGCCGGGCATGGTCATCTGCGGGAACGCGGCGACCTTTTGGAAGTAGCGGAACCAGGGTTCGAGGCCGAATTTCACGTCCTCGCGGGCCTGCTTGTCGGTTTCGGCGAGGTGGAACGGCCCGACCAGGCTCCAATTCTTGCGATCGACCTTGGTGCCGAACGCTGCGGCGCGCTCTTCGACGATGTCCCAGTGATACTGCAGCGCGTTGAAGCCTTCGACGGTCAGCGTCGCCCCGATGGACAGCAGGCCGATGCCGTGCTTGCCGGCCAGCCGCGCACCCGTCGGCGACGCGACGGCGGCCACCGCCAGCGGGCAACCCCCGTCGGAGTACGGGGCAAGCTGCAAGCGGGCGTTGTGCAGTTCGTGCGTGGGCGTTTTAGCGGACACCGACTCCCCGCGCAGCAGCCGGACAACGATGTCGAGATTGGTGTCCAGCAGCTCTCGCGTGTCGGTGGGGGTTAGCCCGATCATCGACGAGTCGCTGGGCAGTGAGCCCGGTCCCACTCCCCCGATGACGCGGCCGTGCGTCAGGTGATCCAGCATCATCAGCCGGTCGGCCACCCAGAGCGGGTTGTGGTAGGCGAGCGAGATGACCCCGGTGCAGAGCTTGATCCACTTGGTCCGTTCCGCGGCGGCGGCAATGAAGATCTCCGGCGAGGCGATGAGCTCGCTGCCTGCCGAGTGATGCTCGCCAATCCACGCTTCGTCGAAGCCGAGCGCATCGAGGTGTTGGACGAATTCGAGATCTCGCTGCAACGCCAGTGTCGGGTTGGTGCCCGCCCGGTGAAACGGAGCGATGAAATACCCAAACCTGAGCTTGGCCATGTGCGGTCCCCTAGCAGTCGAGTTGCGGAGAACCTTAAATCTGCCATGCACCCGTGACTAGCTCAACGGCGATGCCCGATCACGGCCAGCCACCGCAACCGACGCCCGGTACACAACCGTGGCCGCCGCCAGGTCCACCGCCGCCGCTGGGGCCGCCGGGGATTTGACCCCAGCCGCCGCCCGGTCCACCACCGCCCGTTGGCCCGCCGGGGATGCTGCCCCCGCCCCCACCCGGTCCGCCGCCGCCCGTCGGACCGCCCGGGATGCTCCCACCGCCGCCGTTGGGTCCGCCGCCGCCGGTGACACCGCCAGGCCCACCGTCGCCGGGAGCCGGCGATGGCGCAGGTTCTGAGGCTGGCGGAGGTGCGGGCGCGACGGTCGACGAAGGGCTGGTCGTCGTTGTGGTCGTGGTCGTTGTGGTGGTCGTCGGCCCGCCTTTGCCGCCCCCGCCGCAGCCAACCGCTAACACGAGGAAGGCCGCACCGCCGAACAACGCCATCGCCGTGCGCGCGTCAGATTTCATGTGCAATCCTCATTTCGTCAGGTGCTGCTTTTGGCACCCGGACCAGGT
>Ga0210386_10000494_pt1 | contig 36157 bp, 46 predicted proteins | sample IncBWH32OmetaG_FD_160091 | JGI IMG/M metagenome (GOLD analysis project Ga0210386, IMG submission 160091) | Forest soil microbial communities from Barre Woods Harvard Forest LTER site, Petersham, Massachusetts, United States - Inc-BW-H-32-O ...
CGACCAACAACCTGACCTCGGCGCTGGCAGCCGCGCACGGGCAGGCCACCAAGTCCGTAGCCGTGTATGCCGGCGAGTACTACAACGTCCTGCTCAAGATGGGCGTGGGGACCGCCACGGCGAAGGACGACACCAACGCGCTTCTCCACCAGATGGGGCAGACCCCGCAGGCCATCGCCCGGATCGACGCGACCCTGAGCAGGTCCGTGAGTACCTGGGGCAATTATGAGGCCGCGCTCGCGCAGAACTCGAAGGCCGCCGCTAATTTCAGGCGCGCCACGCAGCAGGATCAGAGCGCCCTCCAGTCGATTCCGGCGTTCACTAATATGTCTGCCCGGGGTTTCCAGCAGCTATGGTCCATGATCCAGCAGCAGAACCTGGACATGGTGAACAAGAAGACCAATGATTCCAAGTCCGCATTCGAGGGACTGACCAACTACGGCGTCAAGCTGACTAAGGCACAGCTCGATAACCTATGGCATTCCGTGGCCGGCCAGAACCTGGTCATGCTGTCCAAGCAGGCGGATACAACTAAGTCGTCGTTCATCCAGTTCGCCCGCAACGGCCTGGGGCTCAGCCAGACCGCTGCCGCGAACCTGTGGGGCGAACTGCGGCTCCAGTACCTGGACACCCTGGTAGCCAAGGGGGACAACGCCAAGAACAAGTTCATTAACCTCGCCAAGAGCGGCTTCGATCTCACTACTGGCGCGGCCGAGAACCTGTGGAACACCCTCAAGCAGCAGTACCTGGACACCCTCGCGACCAAGGCCGGGGAGACCAAGAAGGCGTTCGAGGGCACCGCCGGCCAGCTCGGCGTTACCAAGCAGGCGGCCGACAACCTGTGGGGATCACTGCATAAGCTCGCCGCCGGCAGCCCCTACAAGGCGGCGGAGTACACGACCTTCAGCGGCGCGGGCTCGATCAAGGCGACCCTGCACATCCCCGGGGTCACGACCGGCGGAGTTCCCGACTACTCGCTGCTGTTCTCCGGGCACGCCGCCGGCGGTGTCATCAAGGGCCACGGCGCGGCCGGACAGGACTCCGTCCCCATCATGGCCGCGCCCGGGGAGCTGATCATCCCGGCGTCGCACGCCGCGCACTTCGGGGTGGCGGCCAAGAAGGCGGGCATCCCGGGCTTCGCGAGCGGCGGGGTCGCCGGGCAGATCGCGGGCATCCCGGGCTTCGCGAGCGGCGGGGTCGCCGGGCAGATCGCGGGCATCGGCAACATCACGCCGTTCACGGACGCCACCAGCTCCAAGTTCGCCACCGACGCCGCTAAGGGCTTCCTGGCCGCGATTGCCAAGGCCGCCGCGTCAGCGGCAATCCCCACGGCCGGCATCGCGGGGAACGTGCGGAGCTATGAGCCGGACATCATCCAGGCCATGAAGATGATCGGCATCCCGATGTCGGACCTGGCCAACATCCTCGCCCAGATGACGACTGAGTCCGGCGGTAACCCGCTCGCCGTCAACAACTCGGACTCCAACGCCAAGGCGGGAACTCCCTCCACCGGCCTCATGCAGGTCATCGGGCCAACATTCGCGGCGTACGCGGGACCGTACCGCAACGTCGGCCCGTTCCTGAACGGCGTCTCCGTCAACCCGATGGCCAACATCTACGCCGGGCTGAATTACGCGGCCCATTCCTACGGAATCAAGAACCTCGCGGGAGTTCTCGGCCATGGCCATGGCTACCGCGCCGGCGGCCTGGTGATGCCGGGAGCGGGCAGGCCGCACAGCGCCGGGGGCGTCATCAACGAGCCGGTGTACGGCTTCGGGGCGCACTCGGGCATCCCGTACTCCTTCGCCGAGAACGGGCCAGAGCAGATCGTCCCCGCAGGGGCGTCAGCTCACGGCACGACCCAGACCATGCAGCCGATGACGACCTACCAGGGGCAGGCCGTCCTCACCTCCCTGGGCATGATGGTCAAGCTCCTCCAGCAGATGCCGTACGCCCAGGCTAAGGCCATGTCGGGCTCTGCGGGAGCGGGAGTGCGGCACGGCTACTACGCCGCGCAGGGATGAACTAGACTGACCGGCAGGGAGCGCCCCGGACCCCCGGAGGACTGGCCCGATAACGACGGCAAGGAGCATTCGTGGCCGCCTATTCGGGCTCGGGCAATTTTCCGTACTGGGTGACCATCACCAATACCGGTGGCGTCACAGGCGCTGCCGCGCAGTCCGAGAACATCCCGGTTACAGCGAGCACGCAATATCAGTTTAATGTCATTGCCTCTTTCGCCGCCACCTGGGCGAGTGGTGCCCAGCTATCCCTGACATTCTGCAACGCTAGCGGCGCTACCATTTCCACGTTTACTTCCACGCCGTCGAGCATGACCGGCGGAGTTCTTTACCAGCTCAATACAGGACTCGTCACTGCCCCCGCCGGATCAGTATTCGCCTTCGCGCAGATCATCCTGGCAGGCAACGCCACCAGTGCGCTGAGCGTTTACCAGGCTGAGATTGACGATCAGAACTACAACCAGGTCAACGTCAACTACGCGTTCTCCTGGACGTTCTGGCCGTGGTCCGCCGTCCAGGCTTCCACCATCCTCGCCTGGAACTCCAGCCCGCTCCTGCCGAACGACTCTGACTCCCTCGTGCTCGACGGCGCTATCGAGGTCATGGGCGGCGCGCAGGGGGTCCAGTGCGCGCTCCCCGAGCTGCTCGACTCCAACGGCCAGGGGCCGGTCTTCCGCATCCTCGCGCCGCCGTCGCTCAACTCGGCCGCGTTCGGTTATGAGTCGTCTTACGACCTGAACGCCCCCCAGCCCACGCAGGACGTCGTCTCCTCCATGCTCCTGGACGGCGAGCGGCCCTTCGGCGAGCGCGCGTCCAACCGCACGATCAGCCTGCCCGTCATCATCTTCGGCACGCTGGCCGGCGGGATGTCCCAGGTGCTGCGAGCGCGTGAGTACCTGATGTCGATCATCGACCAGCAGGTATGGCAGATCAAGTGGACTCCGGCCGATACCGGCCTGCCCATGATCTTCGATTGCTTCCGCGCGCTGCCCAGCGTCCCGCTCTACGGCTTCAACTACTCCGCCGGCGGCTCGGCCACCAACGCGACGATCGGCCGTCCCAACTACCCGATCGCCCTGCTGACCCTCTCGATCCAGGCGCTGCCTTACGGGCGCAGCGACATCGACGGCGTGCAGCAGCTATCGTTCAACAGCCCCGTCATCAACGGCGTCCCCACAGTCCCGGCATCCACCCTGGACACCTTCAATACGGTGTTCAACCCGCCGCCCGTCATCAACGCCCCGGTCTGGACCGCGATCGGCACCGCTAACCCGACGTCGGTGTCCTCCTGGAACATCACCACCACCCATACCGCCGTGGTGACCGATTCCATCATCGTTGAGGTGCAGTCCGCTGCCAACACGATCACGGGCGTCACTGACTCGGCAGGCAACGTCTACTCCCTGCTCAGTGCCGCGTCTACCGGCGGTGCGTGCTGGCAGTCCCTGTGGATCGCGCCCGTGTCCACGACGCTGAACTCCAGCGGCACCATCACCATCACCGCCAGCGGCTCGGCGAGCTTCTCCTCGGCCGCCTACAGCGTCACCGGGGCCTGGACCAAGGCCGCGATCGCCCTGAGCGTCACCGGCACCGCGTCCACGGAGAACGCCACCCTGGCCGGCAATCAGTACAATATGCTGCTCAGCGCCACCTACGGCCTCGGCAGCGCGGGCGGCACGCCGACGAACTGGACGAGCATCGCGGGCAACTCCGGCAACGGCTTTAACGACACCCTGTCGTACTACTGCGTGCCGCTCAACCAGTCCACCGCGTCCTACGCGGTCGCTACCCTGCCCAACCCGTGGGGCGCGATCGTGGTAGCCCTCCAGCCTGTCAACCAGTACTGGAACCAGGACATCACCACGCCCCCGCCGACCTTCATCGGCCACAGCACGCACTACACCCCGCCGGTCCCGATCAAGGCCCCGTACCCGGCGGCGGTCTACAGCCAGGTCCTCCCGGCTCCCGTGAACATCGTCGGCTGCCCTGTCCTGTCGATGTACTTCGGCCAGGCTTATGACACGAGCTGGCCCAAGGACCCGAAATTCCAGTCCAACAACGTTTTCTCCTGGACCCTGACCGATAACACGGGCCGGACGCTGAACTTCTCCCTGTCCAAGAAGAAGGTGTATTACGGCGTCAATCCGACAGCCCCGAAATGGACGCTGATCAATGCCAGCATTCCGCAGGGCCGTGCGTTTAACTACAACAATGTCGTAGCTTACAGCGTCCGCATCACGAACTGGTCGGCGAGCGGCCATACCGGGTACATCCGCCTGCACTGCTGGCTGAACGACATCGTCGCGAATCCCCAGACAATCCAGAACCCGGTCTCGCCGCGCGGCTCGGTCTACCAGCTCTTCAGCATGCCCGGCAGTGCGCGCTCGCCCGTCAGCGTCCAGTGCCAGCTCCCGGCGGCGGCCCCGGTCACGAAGGAAATCACCACGCCGTCGAGCGGCACCTGGGTTGTCCCCCCGGGTGTGTACTCAGTTCAGGCTGAAGCCTGGGGAGCCGGCGGGGCCGGGGCCGCGCTCAACCTCAGCCGGGCGATCTGCGGCGGCGGAGGCGGCGGCGGAGGCTACTCCCAGGAACCCGCGCTGCCTGTCCTCCCCGGCCAGAAGATTCCCTGGTCGATCGGGGCCGGGGGACTGCCAGGACAGCTCGCGCCCACCGTGACCCAGTACACCAGTCCCGGCCTCGGCCACTGGACCTGCCCCGCGAACGTCACCTCGGTCCTGGCCGAAGTCTGGGGCGGCGGCGCGGCCGGCGGAGCCGGTGCGGGCGGCGGCGGAGGCGGTGCGTACGGACGGCTCAATCTCCCGGTAACCCCCGGGATGACGTACTCCCTGTGGACCGGCAGGGGCGGCAAGGCCGACACGGGCACCAGCTCCGCGCAGGTAGCCTCCCGCCAGGGCGTGGCATCCTGGTTCGGGCCGCCGGGCAACCTGCAAGCGAACACGTCCTACATCCAGGCAGGCGGCGGCCAGACCGCACTCACCGGCAGCACCGGGGGCGGTTACGGCGGCAACGGCAACGTGGTTGTCGCACCGCAGGCGCAGATGGCGACTATCTACTCCAACACCTTCGCCGCCAGCAAGACGTTCACTCCCCAGCTCAACACCGGTACCAAAACGCTGGTGGCCGGCACTACGGGCTTGCTCGTCATGGTGACGCCCGCCGCCGCTGCCATCGCGATCATCGACACCGGGGGCAACGTCTGGACCCAGCTCGCCGTGTCCAGCAACGGAAGCTGTTTCACCTACGTCTTTGCCTGCCCCAACCCGGGCAAGCCGCTCAACGCCGCCAGCAAGATCGTGGTCTCGCAGAGCGTCAGCCAGGCCGCTGCCATCGGGATCTTCTCGGTTCCGTGGGTGGTCGCCCAGGACTCAGTGGCCGTCACAGGCTCGGGCTCCTCGGCCGCGCCGTCGATCACCTCCAGTACCCCGGCGAACGCGGGCGACCTGGTTATCGCGATCTTCTCCAATCCCAGCGCGAACACTAACAGCACCCCGGCCAACTGGACCTCCTTCGGGAACTTCGGTTCCGGCTCGCTGTTCACCAACGTGTTCGCGATCCAGAACAGCGGCACCGGCACCGAGACCGCGACGTCCTCCTACGCCGTATCACATGCCTGGAACGCCATCGCCCTGACGTTCGGCACGGAAGTCCACCTGCCGGGCGGTCGCGGCGGTACCTCCCCGGGCACGGGCGGCGGCGGGGGCGGCGGCGCGGCAGGCGCTACGGGTGCCGGCGGCCCCGGCGGGGACTCCCAGCCGTTCACCGCCAGCCTCGGCCACTGGACCGGCGGCGGCACGGGCGGCACGGGAACCGGGCAAGGAGGCGCAGGCGGTACCGGCGCTAACGCTCCCGGCTTCCCCCAGCCGGGCTTCGCCCCCGGCGGCGGCGGCGGCGGCGGTTACCAGAGCGCCCCGCTCGCATCCCCGATCAACCCCTCGGTACAGCTCCCCGGCACGCAGCAGGTGAACTACCTGGGCGCTGACGGCGCGACAGGCATGGTGCAGCTCACCTACTACGTAGGCAGCGGATCGCCTGTGAACGGAGGTAACACCACCTTCGGCTCGGCGGGCACCACGGGCACGGTCGTCACCGCGAACGGCGGCCAGTCAGCGGCGAACAACAGCGCCACGGGCGCGGCAGGCGGCACCGCCGGCGGGAATACCATCTCGTTCGCGGGCGGTACGGGCGGCCTGGTCACCAGCGGCGCGCAGGGCTCCTACATGGTCTCGCCCCGGGCGGCCTCGGTCTTCCAGGCTCTCGCCACCGCGACCTACAACGCGACGACAGGAACCTCCCCGGCCTCGTCGTCCTCGTGCGCCCAGGGCGTCGCGGTCGCGCTGATCGAGTCCACGGCCAAGGTCACCGACCTGTCAGTCACGGACTCTGCCGGCAACATCTACACCTTGCAGGGCATCCAGGCTGCGGGCGCGGGAGCTAACGGCGTCACCCTGTACGCTTACGTGGCTAACATCGAGTTCCCCATCACTACCTCTACGACCATCACCGCCACCTCGGCTACCAGCCAGCAGTACGGGATCATGTGGCAGGCGTCGCCCTGGCTGGCGGCAGGTGTTTCAGCGGGTAACAGCGGTTCCGGTAACGGCACGAGCGGATCTTTCACCGGCCAGTTCGGTGTTAACGACACGGAGACCGTCGAAATCGAACTGGGTGTCGTACTCAGCGACGGCAGCACCACCGTAGGCAGTCTCACCCAGACCAAGACCTGGTTCAATGCGGCGTCTACGAACTCCCTCGCGGCCGGCACCATGACCATGACCGCCTACACCATGCAGAACCAGGGCGGCGGCACGGGCGCGGTCAGCACGGGCGACGTCTTCAGCGGCTCCCTGTCCGGCTCGGCGAACTGGGCGGTGCTGTGCGTGCCTCTGGCGCTGATGAACCAGCAGGCCGCGATGATCAAGATCGACTGGCGTGTCGGGACCACGCCCGGTGCGCAGACCACATGGGCCACTGAGGCGGCGATCTCGGCGAACGGGCTCCTGCTGGTGATGGGCGTGTGCGGCTCCGGGGCCTCGATCACCACCGGTCCCACTGCCATGGCCGATGCCGCCGGCAACACCTACACCATCAAGAAGACCACCGTGCTGCCTTCCAGCGGCGGGGCCATGTTCGTAGCCACCGCACCGGTCACGCATGCCATGGCGGCGGGTACCACGGGCACCTACAACTGGGGGACCGCCTCGGCCGCGCCCGAGTACGTGATCAATACCTACTGGCTGCCCAACGCGACCAGCGCCGGCGTGGACACCAACGGCGTCACCGCCGTCACGGGCAGCGGCACTGCCGTAGCGGGCTCCTACACTCCCGCTAACCCTAACGACCTGCTGGTGGCGTTCAACCCCGCAGTCTTCACCGGCGAGACCTGGAGCAGCCCGGGAGCGCCGTGGAACCTGATGGACGCCACCCTCCAGTCCTATGAGCAGACCACCACCTGGGCCGCGCAGGCCACTGACCTGGCCGCGACCAGCTTCGCCTCTACCCTGGGCACTACCGCGCCCTGGGGCCTGTTCCTGTTCGGCGTGCAGATGCAGCTCGCGGGTGCCGGAGGCGGGGCCGGGGCAGGCCCGAACGGTCCTGGCTATCCGGGAGTGTGGCAGTTCGGCGCTCCCGGCTTCGCGGGCGCGGGCAAGGGCGGCGTCGGCGCGGGCACCGTCAACGCTCAGGGCGGCGGCGCGTCCCTGATGGGCGGCGGAGGCGGCGGGGCCTACAGCAACAACACCACCGCCGACGAGGGCGGCCAGGGAGCACAGGGAGGCGTGCGCCTGACGTGGGCTCCGCCCCTCCAGACGTTCAGCAACCTGATCGTGCACAGCCTCGGCTCGAACTCCGACCCGAATGTCAACCCGATCGTTCCTATCCCGATCACCGACGTCCCGAACAACACCGAATACACCGTGCCGTCCGTGAGCGGGCTCCTGCCTGCCTCATTCTCCTCCACGTACACCATTCTCCTGGCCGCGTACACCTGGAATAACGCATCGTCGTCATCCCCGCGCCAGGTTACGGTCACGGTCAACCAGTACGAGTACCCGGGCGGCCCCCGCTATTCCGTGCAGGCTTCCCGCGCGGTAACTCCAGCGACCGACAGCGTCAACGGGCTCATGTCCATGGGCGAGGTGACACTGCCGATCAAGGACTACATCGCCTACAACGACCAGAGCTATTTCACGGTCTCGATCAACGACAGCGACACGGGCGACCGCTTCATGGACGTCCTGTTCCTGGATACCACCGGCCAGACCGCCTTGATCAACATCGACCCTTGCCAGGCGGGCTACGGGCAGTACGTGAACTACTTCATTGACGAGCCCACGCCCGACCGTGACCTCGGCTTCGTCGGCGCGAGCTTCCAGGACCGGCAGCACCAGGTCAGTGTTCTCGATTACGCGCAGCTCGACGGCGGCCCGCTCTACATCGGTCCCGGGGACAATCTCTTCCTGGTGTACTCCACCAGCGGAGCGCCTGATCTCGCCTTGTCTTACGCCCCGCGCTGGTACCTTGACCGGAGTGTATAAATGACTGCCTCCAGGCCCCCGAATCCTAAGCTCGGGAAATCCACGGCGCTCACCAAGGCGCAGGGCACTTCCGTCCGGCTGAGCACGCTCGTGCCGACCCTGACGTCCGTCAATTCCCCGTCCCTGGTCTACCAGCCTGATGCCGTAGGCGGCGTGGGGAACGAGCTGACCGCGCCTACAGGCGGCTCGATCAGCGGGTTCTACGGCGTGTGGGTCGCACCGGACCTCAATGGCGACGGCTCGGAGTACACCGTCCAGGTAGAGTGCTTCGGCGGCGGCGGCGGCGGAGGGGGCGGGAACGCCAGCCAGGGCGGCGGAGGCGGGGGCGGCGGGGAGTACGCCTGCGAAGACCAGTACCCCGTGAAACCAGGTAACAGTTATGCGTGGCTGGTAGGCAACCCTGGCAGCGGGGGCTACAACAACAGCACGTCGATCAACCCCGGGGCGGCCGGAACTGACGGCGGGACCACCGTTTTCGATCTCACGAGCCTCGGCCTGGCCGGCGGGGTCATGGCCCACGGCGGCCAGGGGGGCGACCAGACCTCGATCGGCATCGGCGGCGACGGCGGCGACGGCTCCGGCAACTCCATTCATTTTCCCGGAGGTGCCGGGGCGACGAACAACTCCGCCAACGGCTCCGATGATCCTTCTAGCCTGATCCAGATCAGCGGCAGCTCCTATTGGACGCCCAGCACGGTCAACGGCAGCTCCTGGGTGCAGGAACTGATCCTCAACGACGATACGCATGGCACGAACGTCCTTAACGACGCGTCATTCACTACTAACGGCGCTGTTGTCACCAATTATTCTCCTGGCGGTCTTGCCTCGTCCAGCGATGGAGTTACCGGAGCGCCTACGCAGGTTCCGGCCTACGCATCGACAGCGGAAACATACGGCACTAACCCCACTATCGCCGGTGGCTGCGTGCATTTTACTGTAGGCCAGGCAACCAAGCCATCCGCCCGCATTCTCTGCTCGGGATTCGGGCTTTCCGGTTCACACTTTACCCTGGCCGTATGGGTACAGGCCCCGGACGGCATATGGGCCAATAATACGTATACAGGAGCTAAGGGACTAGTAGCCTCTAACCGGGCAAGCTACCCGGGAAATACCGCCGGCTATTCCATCTACTTTCAGAATACCGGTACCGCCTCCAGTCCTGTGTGGACATTGTTTTTCAGCACGGGCACCGGATCTGACCACGGCACGATCTCCAGTCCTGTTCCGGCCACCCCGGGCACATGGTATTACATCGTCTGCACTTTTGACTCAGGCGTTCATAACCTGTGGGTGAACAACGTCAAGGTGGCTACGGGCACCACTGCGTACACAAGCGTGCCGGGAGGGACTTACCACACATCCCTGGGGCTCAATCCCGTGAATACCAATGACCAGTTCTTCGGCTACATGTCGAATTTCTGGGCGGTTAACGGGAACGGCGCGCAATCGGCGCTGATAGCCCAGGCGTACGGCCTGACCCCGGCGACCGGCGGCGGCGGGGGCGGAGCCTCAGGAGGCCCGAGCGCGCCCGGAGGCGTCGGCCTGGCGGCGGCAGGAGCCACAGGGGGTACCGGCGGCTCGCCTCCCGTGCAGCCCGCCAGCCTCCTGAGCACCACCACGCAGTCGATGGGCGGTTTCTTCGGCGGCAACGCGGGTACCGGCGGCGGCTTCAGCAGTTCCGGCGGCGGCTTTTCCGGCGGGGGCGGCGGCGGCAGCGGCGACATGCCCGCCAACCCTGCGCAGGTGACACTCCAGTTCCCGTTCCCCAGCGCCGCCACCTACTGCGGGACCGATGCCGGCTCCAACGCGGGCAGCCTGTACAACGTCAACCAGCAGAGCAACGCGGGCAGCGGCATCAATTCCCTGCTGTACTCCGGCGGCCAGGCATCCGAGCTGGCCAGCGGGACCAAGAACTGCATGCTGCTATTGCCCGCCGGCCTCGCTCAGCAACTCGGCGCAGGTGCCTGGGCGATCGCCGGCCTGTTCCTGACCGTGACCAATGCCTATCCGGACAACACCGTGGAATCGATCCTGGAAATCGGGTATTCCTCGGACACGGTGCTGCCCGAGACCTACACAGGGGCGTCACTGACCGCCTACGCGGGAGCGCTGCCCATTCCCCCCGGCGCGGGCACGATCACCTATGACCTCTCGCAGAGCCCCCTGGCCACCAGTAATATCCTCACCAACGGCACCGCCACGGCCCTGGTGATCGGCCCTGGCACTACTCCGGGATTCGACGCTTACAACGCGCCCAGCGGACCCGCGTTCTACTGCGCGATCTACGGGCCGGGAGCCTATGACAAGTTCGGCAACCCGCAGTTCCCCTACCTGACAGTTATTATCGAGAAGACCCTGACGGGTCAGTACGGTAGCCCCGGCGGTCCCGGCGGGATACTGATCACCGCAGTAAATAACACGGCTATTCCCGTGGGGCTCACGAACGCCTTCGCAGGGAAAGACGACGGCGGGAACCAGTACGCGGCAGGCTACACGGGCACTGTCACGGCGTTCCAGCCAGGCGGCACCCCCGGTGCCTTCGTCCCGGAAACCTGGCATAAGGCAACGCTCGCAAGCCCCTGGACCGGGACCGGCAACGGCTACAACGGCTTCTGGTACCGGATGAATCCGGACGGTTTCTGTGAGGCCGTTTTCGATGTCGGGCCTTCATCTAGCGTTAACAGTCCCTCGACAATAGTCAGTGCTGGCACGATTCCTTCCAGCTATTATCCTTCGGCGAGCACTAATGCCGGACCTTGCTGTGTGTACGGAGCACTGGGGTCCGGTTCTGTAATTCCGTACCTTGAAATCTCAAATACCGGTCAGGCAATCGCGCAGAGCATTGGTTCTGGAAGCACAGCAAAGCTCGCCGGTTATATCCGCTGGTGGCCGGGAACGCCGTAACGAGAGGAAATAAAGATGACCGCAGGAATCCAGCCCAGTCAGGCGGGGCTCAATGCCACTGCCGGGAACATCGTCATCAACGCGCGTAACGCGCTCCAGCAGATCCTGTTCTTCAACGACTACATCAACAACCTGGGGCAGGCCGGGCTGGTGGCCCTGGGATTCACCACTGACGACGCTAACCTCATGCTCGCGGTATTCGGCAATATGTCGGCGATTTCTAACACCTGCCTGGGCGAGCCCTACACCGGGCCGTCGCTGCCGTTCAACTTCCTGGCGCAGACCATCCCCCTCTGGGGCGGCCAGTAGTAGGCTACGGCGGAAGGCGGTGAACGAGAGTGGCTCTTGAGAAGCTTCACGGTACCCAGGTCGTATCGTGGGCACCGCCATTGCCCCAGCGCGCCTTCCAGATACTCAGCGCGGGTGTTACGTCAGACAACACTAGCGTGGCAGGGCTCAGCACGGACGGCAAGCGCTACGGTTACTTCGTCCTCAGCACGGTGCAGTGGGCCGTGCTCGAAGGCTTCCACACGCCCCCGGTAAGCCCCGGTGAGAAGTTCCAGATCTGGGAGTCATTCTCGCCCCTTGAGCCGTTCCTGTTCCCGCCGGCGTTCGCGGGAGGTGCCGCGCTCCCGGGGACGACGTCGCCCACCACGGCTACTGCGGCACCGGACCTGTTCAACGTCTACGGCATGACCCAGAACCGCGAGTCAGGGGGCGGTCAGGCGGTATACGACATCCTCGACGCGACCGTGCACTCCATCGCCGCCGTCCAGCAGTCGTCCTCAGGGTCCTGGACGGTGTACTTCTCCCCGGTCACGACCGCGACCATCACCCAGGACTGCGGGCTCGTCACCAAGCCGGAGCCCTACAGCCCCCGCTACCTCGGGCAGATCGGGCACGTCTCGGGTGTCAATCCCGTCTGGACAATTCCGGGCGGTCCCTCCCAGCTCACCTGCCTGCTGGCGGTAGAGCCGGACTTCCGGACCGATGCCCTCAACCCCGGACGGATCATCACCGCGCACCGGGGCGGGAGCTGCATCTGGGAAGGGCAGCTCACCGAGCCCCAGCCCGCCGCTACCGGGTGGACGCTGACCGCTAACGGCGTCGGAACGTACGGCACGAACTACGGGGCATGGTGGCAGCCCGGAGCCGGGCCTACCGCCAAGTCCACCGGGTGGTTCCCTGACGGTCCCGTCGATTTCGCCATCGCGCGCGGCCTGCGCTGGGCCAACCACGGCATCGGCACCCCGGCGGGCATCTACACCGGCCCGACACAGGACCCCGGCTCGCTGACGATCACGGACTTCATGAACCTGCTGTGCACGGGCGGTTCCCTGCTATGGGAGCTGGTACAGCCGACGAGCGCCGCGACGTGGCCGCCCGGACCCTGGCAGCTCGTCGTCCACCCGATGCCCACCGACCGGAACGGCAACCCGCTCGTCGCCGGGCCTGCGCAGAAGACCCAGATCTCGATCCTCCAGGGCGGCCGGTGGAAGCGCGTGGACATGCTCACCGCCCAGCCACGGCAGCCACCGGACCTGTTCCTGGTGAATACCTCACCGGTAGCGCGGACAATCACGGCCGACTACAACACGATCATCCTGTACTACCAGAAGACAGCGGACAAGACCGCCACCAGCACCACGGCGGCCACGGCGGCCACGTACGGCACTACGTTCGTGGACAACCCCGGGTCGGTGGCCGCGCACGGGCGGCTGGAGTACTACCTGGACGTCACCAACGCCGGGGCCATGACCGCGCTTCAGGCACAGCAGATCGGGCTCAACGTCCTGACCAAGTACATCCGGGCGAACTTCGCTAACGCGTTCTCGGTCATGCCCGGCCAGCTCCTCAATCCCGGGGGCTTCCCCGTCGATCTCGGGCTCAACTACGCGGGCATGGTGTGCGCCATCCAGGGGGTCAGCGCGGCCAGCGGCGGTGAGGTCGGCTTCGCCCCGCTGACCTTCCTGATCGGCACCTATTCCTATGACGATGACACGCAGACCGCGACCGTAACGCCTTACCAGAACGCGCTGACTGATATCGCCTCGGTGGTCTCCGCGCTTTATCCGGGCAAATTCGCCTAGGGGCGGCACCCGTCACTGCGCTCCCAGAACAGCAGAGCCACATAGAACTTATACGTCGCTACGCGCGAAGGATTCTTAGCAGGATTAGCGGGCGCGGATACCGGAGTTTTCGTGAGCAATTCCAGGGCCTGGCACTCGTGCTGCACGACATGCTGGGTATACATCTGGGCAGCGGCGGCATTTGCCCGCACCTGGTTAGCGAGATCCATTGTCTTGACGACGTTTATGCCGAGAATAATAGAGGTAGCGATAAATACGAGACAGAGAATAGCCAGGACGCGTACTTGCCACTTGCGGGTACGGTCTGCCTTGACTAGCGGCGCTATGAGTCTTTCCGCCACCGCGATGGTCTTAGCTTCTGACTCAGGGCCATCATGGTCCGGGAGGCCCAGCTTGCCGTCTTGGTTCATGAACGTTCCTGCTTCCTTCGGACACGGGACAGATCCATTGTGCTCAACAGGATGGCGGCGGCTGTAGGCTCCCCCGCGTGCACAGGGAAGCCAAGATCCTGCCCCGGCTCCCAGTTCCGGATCTGTACCAGGAAGCGGCGCAGGCTCAGCTCCTCATCTACCGTCAGCGTACCCTCCGTGAAGCTTTCGAGGAGGTCGTCTATCTCGGCGCGGGCGGGGTCAGGCTGGTGAAGGACGCGGGCCGCGTCGATCGCGATGGACTCAAGCGAGCGCCACAAGGGCTCAACCTTGGTGTTAAGGGTGCTGACCTGGTCTCTTAGCGGTTCCAGGGAACGGGAGATGGCCGCCTCCACCACAGTAGCCGTATGCGTTGTCTCAGCGTCGAGCTTAGCGTGAAGTGATGTAACATCGAGCTGAAGCGGAGTGAGCGCTTCCTTCAGCCGGCTGTCAATTTCCTCAATGCGCTTTTTACGAGCTGATTCAGTGTGGTTCTCACGGTAAAGAAACAAGGTCCCGCTCCCGCCGAGAAACGTACCGACCCCGAGGACAACAGACAGCACGTCCACAAGGCCGCTCCTTACCCCGGGAACCAGTTATTCTCATCCCAGGGTACGGAGCGGGCCGCCTGTGCGCTAGTTCTCAGGCGCGGACGACCTTCACCGACTCGTCACTGCCGGGGAGATAGAGATTTACCCAGCCGTTCTCGATACGCAGGGTACGACCGCCGGTCAGCACGAAGCAGTCCGCCGGCCAGGAATTCCGTGTCACGGTCGCGGGGGTGTCTTCCGTGGCATGCGGGTACCTCCGCATCAGGTCGGCCTGCGCCGCGTCCACCCGGGCGGTCAGCTCTTCCCACTCCCCGCGCGTCCGGCGCGTCGCCTTCTGGTGCCGCTCGGCATCCTGGGCGCGGATGCGGCGGCGGGCCTCGCGCAGCAGGCGGGCGGACAGCTCCGCGTAGGCACGGCCGAGAGCCAGGCACTCGCCGGTCACGCGATCGTGGTCATCGCCGCGCTCGCGCTTGCTGGCCCCGCTGCCGCCGAACACGCGCGTCACCTCGCCGTAGACACTGCCGCCGGCCGGCACCTGGCAGGACACCTTCGCGACGGCGGCGTCTCCCGTGACCATGACCTGCGCGCTCCCGGCCCGGTAGGCCGAGTCCGCATTCGGCGCGTACGGCGACGAGGCCGTCTGGAAGATCCCCTGGCCGGGGGAGGCGGAGTCGTATGCCAGCCCGCGCATCGCGGCGTCGGTCACGAACTCCCCGCCCTGCGGCAGTCGTTCCTTCTTCGTCTTGCTCATGCGGTGGTGTTACCTTCCTTCACGAATATTTTCGGGGTGCCGATGGGCTTGGCATCCCACTTCGGGTCGCGGAGAACGAGGAGGGTGTCTTCGTCCACGATGATGTTGTCCAGGGGCAGGCCGGCCAGCTTGCGCATCGCGGACTTCCTGGCCGCCCCGCGCAGGTCCTGGGCACGGCCGATCGCCCGGCCCACCGCCTTCTTCAGCCTGCGGCGCTGCGCGGGGGTCTTGCGGGCCGCCTCGAAGCGCTCGGTGCGCGTCTCCAGGGACAGCGGCTGTGTCTGCGTCATGACCTGTGCAACACGAGCCCTTCCGCGCGCATTCCCGCTGGGTGGCAGGGATTGCACTATTCACTGGCGGGCAGCGCACGCTCGTCGTAAGCGGCTCAGGCTGGCCTAGAGGCCAGCACCGCAAACCCCGGCCACCAGCACAGATACTGTCGGGATGTGCGACCCGCTGGGTAGAATGTCCGTTATGGCACTGAATCTCCCGGACCTGGCTAAATTCGCGGCACGCCCGTTCCCGCAGGGGTATCCCGTTGAGGATCACATCACGCTGTACGCCCCCCAGGACAACCTGCACGGGGCGCTGGCCGCGTTCGTGGATTCCGTCACCACGTCGCTGGTGCTGGCCATGTACGGGTTTGACGACGACGCCGAGGCCACGGCCATCCTGCGCAAGCTCCAGGACCCGGGCATCTATGTCCTGCTGGTGCTGGATTCTTCTCAGGCCGCCGGCGTGCACGAGAAGAAACTACTACAGCTCATGAACTACCCGAGCAACTCCGTGGTGATCGGCCGGTCCGAGGAGAACGCGATCATGCACCTCAAGACCGGTGTCGCCGATGGCCTCTTCACCTTCGGGGGCTCGACCAACTGGAGCGCGTCCGGCGAGGGCAAGCAGGACAACGAACTCACCTTCAGCCGGCACCCGCTGATCGCCTTCCAGGCGCGCACCAAGATCGACCTGATCGCCGAGACGATCCGCACGAAGCAGCAGCGAGCCCCGGCGGCTTGATGGCGAGTATCAGGGGCCGGGGCCGGAGGCATACGCACCGGTACAAGAAACGCGCCTCTGACGGCTTTACGCCCTACATCGCCATCAAGACCTGCGCTGCCTGCGGCAAGCAGTGTTACCGGTCGCGTGACGAGGCCAGGCAGTCTGCTAAGATCAATCATCCCGGCCAGGTGATGCACGCTTACGAGTGCGAGGAGCCCAGCGGCCAGCGCTGGTGGCATCTCTCTTCTATTCCCGCCGGGAAACTCAAGCGACTGAGAGACCGTGAGGCAAATGGAAGACGACCAGGACAAGAACGCGGGAACGCTGCCTGACAACGAGATCACGCGCGCCATCGACGCCTTCCTGGACGACCCGGGTACTGGGGTAAAACATGAGGGCAGGACTATCTAACTGGAAGTGCGTGCTGTGCGACAAGCTGGTGAAGCTGAAGGACATCGTCAGCGGGCACCATATGCGGTCCCGGCACCCTGATTACTGGCCGGACGGGACTCTCGCGGTGATCGATACCGCTATCGAAGAGGAGATGGACTCCTGTGGGTGATCACCGCGCTCCCCGTCATCCCCTGCGCGGATGGCTGACCGCTGCCCTGGTTCTGGCAGTCATCGGCATCCTCGCCGTGCTACTGGCACTGCTACTCTCATAGAGTGACCAGGACACATCACGCGACTCGAACATGGCGTCTATCCTGCGGCTGCCTCCGGGACTACCCGGGCATGCAGCTCGACAAGACCCATCACGTGCTGTGCGTGTCCTGTCAGGTACCGGTGATCACCCTGTACGCCTATCACGAGCAGCGCTGCGGCTACACCGCGCTAGCCCGGCGGCCCGGCGACCCTGACCCCGTTCACGTGAGCTGCACGAACGAGCCCGGGAATGCGTCCTGCCGGCAGGGTGTTCACTACGACAGCTACGCTGTGACTAAGTTCGGGGCGCGGGACAGGCTCCGGTCAGGCGCACAGGGAGCGACAGGCAACCCTGGCTGAGGAGAGCACCGGATGATCCATCCCCCTTATGAGAACGGCGAAGACGATTTGTCCGGCCAGGGCGGATGGCCAGAGCCCAGCCTGTTCGCATACGGGGCGGGCAAACTGTGAGGACGCTGCGGGTCCTGGTCGGCTGCGAGTGCTCGGGCCGGGTCCGGGACGCCTTCGACAAACTCGGCTGGGAAGCCTGGTCGGCGGACCTGCTGCCCTCGGAGAGCAAGCCCGTGCGCACCTGCTACCCGGAGCCCGGCCGGTGGCACCATTACGGGTCCGGGGGCCATGGCTTTCACTACCAGGGTGACGTCCGCGACCTGTTCAACTGGAATCACCCGGTCAACGATAATCGGAGCCAGGAACAGCGCTTCAGCCCCATCCAGGAGCACATTCCCCTGTGGGACCTGTTCATCGGCCACCCCCCGTGCGATCACCTGAGCTACGCCGGGGCGCGGTGGTTCAAGGTCAAGCAGGCAGACGGACGCCAGCAGGCAGGCGCGGATTTCTTCATGGAGATGGTGAACGCCCCGTCGCCGATGGTGGCCGTCGAGAACCCGCACAGCATCATGCAGAAGCTCTACCGGCCGCCCGCGCAGGTCGTCCAGCCGTGGATGTTCGGCGATCCCTACGTCAAGGGCATCCACCTGTGGCTCAAGGGGCTGCCCAGGCTGATCCCCGTCTGCCGGGAGGACGACTTCCCTCAGCTTTTCCGGACGGCCACGGGGGGCGGCTCCTGGCGCACGGACACGGCGGCGGGCCGGAACCTGATGAGCGCGCACGAGGACAGCGAGGGCCGCAGGAACCGGGCTAAGGTCCGGAGCCGCACGTTCCCCGGCCTGGCAGAAGCCATGGCCGCCCAGTGGGGCGCGTACGCGAGGGGGTACTACGGTGGGCGCTAAGAAATACTCCGACGAGATCATCTGGCAGCTCCGTACCCGCTACGTCCTGCAAAACGAGTACCTGTCCGACCTGTGCGCGGAACTGGGCATCCCCATGTCATACGCCTGGCGTCTCGTGACCGGTGAAGACCGGCCTGACGCCGGCGGACCCTTGCACACGCCCAAGAGCATCGGGCCGTTGCCCCAGCGCCCGCATGACCAGACCGGAAACAAGAACCCGAACGCCATCGGCCTGACGCCGGAGGACCGTGAACTCGTTAAACAGCTCGTCCGCGAGGGCCGTTCGCATCAGGCGGCAGCAGATTTCCTGCGGGACAAGGGCTGGCGTATTTCCAAATCGACAGTGAGAAGGATCGTGAATGCATGACGCGCATCTGTTCCGTTATCGGCGTTGACCCCGGGCAAGCCTGCGGCATAGCGTTCGTGGACTACATGGGCGACCAGATTGCCGGGCGCACGATGCTCCAGGTAGATCACGCCTCAGCCCTGATCGTGCTCGAAGCCATGCTCCTGGCGCACTACAGCGACCCTGAACGCGTGCCCGAGCGCTGGGCCGGCGTCGAAGCGTTCATCACCGGCAACAGCGCCGGCACCAAGGGCAAGCCCGCCGAACTCACGCGGCAGCTCGTCATGCGGTTCGGGGAGCTGCTCCAGATGTACGGCTACCGGGTCAAGGTCCGGCCGGCCGCCAGCGACAAGCCCTGGGCCACGAACCGTGTCCTGGAGGCCGCAGGGATACTCCAGGAGGCAACCGGGATGCGGCACGCTAACGACGGGGGCCGCCAGGCCCTGTTCACGGCCCGGTGGGACGCGGGAAAGCCGAGCCCGCTGCGATGAGGTCCCAGGTGACGATGGTATCGGCCCCGAACCGGATCTGGTTCCGCAACTGGCTCCGCAGGACAGGGCACAGCCCCGCCGAATACCTGTGGATCAAGGACGAGTTCGCGCTCCTGGGCTGGCGCGGTCCCGTCATCATTCTCGACGGCGGCGCGATAGACCCCGCGCTCAGCGAGGCTATCCATGCGTGCGTGCAGACAGGCAGCACCCTCACCTACGTGAACACCTGAGGTGTGAACTCATGCAGCAGCCTGTCTACATCTACGTCCTGGAGCACCCGAATGAGCCGGCCTGCGTCTTCACCTGGCCGAACGCCTGCAAAAAGTACATCAGGGACGGCTACACGCTGAACGGCAAGCTCTGCCTGCCCCCCGGGGGCGTCCTGACGCTCACGAGGTACAAGGCCAACCCGAAAGCCGGGCAGCCCGTGATTCTCAGCCCGCTCGACATCGAGAGGTTCATGGCCGGTGCCTGACGCGATCAACAGTGAGGCGAGGTAACACATGCCCGGATACACGCCGTGCCCTGGCTCTGGCCATGACGTCCGCAGAAATTCCATAAGGTGCAAGCGCATCGGGAATACTCCGATACCCGTTGACGGTTGCTGCGGATACTGCGGTAAGCGCGTGCAGCTCACGCTACAGAACACCGCCGCACGACACAAAGAAGCCCAGCCGAGCGAGAAGCCGACAGAGGAGAATGCATGAAGATCAGTATTGACCAGGCCAGGATCGACGCTGACCTGGTGAAGGCCCAGGCCGAGATCGAGCGCGGCAGGCCCGAGCGCGCCTTCCGGGAACTACAGAACATCCGCGAGCGCCTCGCGCTGCTTGTCCGGATCGCCCAGTCGGGCACCCCTGTCCCCGGGAACCGCGCGCCGGCCGTGAACCCCAGCGCCCTGCGGAGCATGGAGGCCGGCGGTGCCTGAGATCCGCAGGAAGGCCAGTGAAGAGATAAAGATCGTGGTCACCCGCGAAGATCTCCTGAATGCCCTGGACATCGACCTGGAGGAAGTCTTCTACGTCCAGCAGAACCTGACGGCGGGGACGCTTGAGTTCTACATCAACGAGACAGGCCGCCGCCGGCTCGCGGCGCAGGCCCAGGACGCGCCCTCCGCGCCTGTCCCTGGCAGTCCCTGGCGGCCCTGGGACAGGCGGAGGCACTGATGGCTAAGATCTGCTACCTCCCCAAGAGCTTCAACGGCACCGCGCTCGGCGTTATCCGGCAGGCTGAGGCGTTCTGCGACGGCTACGCCCGCCAGGGCTACCAGATCACGCTGCGCCAGCTCTACTACCGGTTCATCGCCACCGACGCGTTCCCCGAGAGCCGGCGTGACCCGGAATCGGGGACCAAGAACACGGAGCGCAATTACAAGTGGCTCGGCGGCCTGGTCTCCGACGCGCGCCTGGCCGGCCTGATCGACTGGAGCCACCTGGAGGACCGGGGCCGCGAGCAGCTCGGCGGTGACACGGGGTGGGGAACTCCCCGCAACATCATCAGGTACGGCGCGAACAACTACGCCATCACCCACTGGGACAACCAGGAGCACTACGTCGAGGTGTGGGTGGAAAAGCAGGCCCTCGAAGACGTCGTATCCCGCCCGTGCGGGCGGTGGAATGTCCCGTACTTCGCCTGCAAGGGTTACGTCAGCCAGTCCTCCATGCACGAGGCCGCGCTGCGACTGCGGCAGATCGGCGGGGACCGCGCCAAGACCGTCATTCACCTCGGGGACCATGACCCTAGCGGCATCGACATGACCCGCGATATCCAGGACCGCCTGCGCATGTTCGGGGCCTCGGTGGACGTCCGCCGGATCGCGCTCAACATGGATCAGGTCGAAACCTATGACCCGCCGCCGTCGCCGGCCAAGATTACCGACTCCCGCGCGGCCGACTACATCGACCGGTTCGGCCACGACTCCTGGGAGCTGGACGCCCTGGAGCCCGCGACCCTGGAAGCGCTGATCGAAGAGGAGATCACCAGCCGCCTGGACATGAGCCTGTGGCAGGGCCGGCTGGACCGCGAGGAGCGCGAGCGCCAGGTGCTGGAGGCCATGGAAGAGCACTACGACGACATCCGCGACTACATGCAGGAAGAGGGATGGGCGTGATCACGCACGCGCACAAGCGGGTAAAAATGCACGGCAGCCTGGAGTTCCGGGTCACCTACGCGATCGAGACCCTGCCCTTCCGGCAGCACCCCTTCCGGCCGGCCGCCCAGTACCAGCCGACGCACCTGACGTTCACCCTGGCCAGCGCGAGCCCGGAGGACGGCAGGCTTCCCCGGTACAAGGATCTTCACGTCAGTCATATCGACATTCGCGGTCCCCGGATCAAGAAGGACGGGACGCCCGGGGACTTCACGGTCAGGGAAACCCTGTACCGCAGCAGCCGTGAGCCGTGGCCGCCCTGGGCCGAGGACATCGTCCTGAAGGCGATCGCCGAGCTGAAAGGGCTGGACAATGGCTGACGTAGCCGGCTGCGCCCCTGAGTGGTACCGCAAGCAGCAGGACGACCTGACGAGGCAGCACCAGGCCACGCGCCGGGCCGCCCGTGCGGATACCGAGAACATGCTCTGGCGGATGACCGCCGATCAGCGCACGATGTTCCTGAACCGGCTGATCGTGGCCGACCCGGAGCGGGCGCAGGCTATCGCGAAGAACGTGCTGAAATGATGACCTGGGCGCTGTACATCATGATCTACCAGTTCATCGCGCTCCAGGCCGCCCGGTACCTGTACCGGCACCGCGAGTGGAAACTGCCGCACCTGAACGAGTTCCGCACGACGGTCTACACCTGGGAGAAGTCCGCCTGGATAGCCTTCGTGCTCGGCCAGGCCTGGCCCGCCGGAATCCTCCGGACCCTGGCCGGGCTGGGTGTGAAATCAGTTCACTGGTATATCACCGCTGAGAAGCTCGCCCTGCGGAAGCCGCCCGTGATCGACATCGAGAAGGCGGAAGCCGACCTGGCCAGGGCCGGCCTGGAGCTGGCGGCAGCACAGTCTCCCGGTGACGGGCAGGAGAAGCACATCCCGCCGCCGGACGTGACCGGAACCTTCAGCACCCCGCCCCGGACCTTCGGCTACACCGACGATGAGTGGGAGGCGGTGTTCTGCCCGACGTTCCCCCACCGGTCCTTCGGCCGCATGCGTTCTCTCCATGGCATCCCGCCGCCGGACGTGACCGGAACCTTCAGCACCCCGCCGCGCCAGACCGGGGATCGTGATGACGGCTAGCGATCGCCTCACGCCGCCGCCGGAAACTCCCGGGCCGCGCATTCCCACCGCCGCCGAACTCGACGCGCACTTCATGGTGAGCAACAGCGACGGGAAGCGCTGCGAGGTCATCTCCGCGCCCACAGGCGAGCCTGTCTGCACTCGCGACGCCGTCTACCGGGTGACGCTGGTCTACCCGGACACGCACGCGTGCGGAAACCGCACCGCAGAATGCGCCCTGTGCCTGGAACACACCGAGGGCATCCAGCGTTACGACAAATACAACCTGCTTGTGTGCAAGGCATGCAGGGCATCGGTCACAAAGCTGATAATCGAGCCGCTTGGAGGACGAGCATGACAGACAGGGGCTTCGCCCGCGTATATCACGAACTGGGCTTGTTCGGCATCGCCTGGAAAGAGGTCCGCAGGCTCATGAACGAGGCCATGAGCCTGGCCAGCGCCGAGCACCAGATGGGAGCCAAGGGCCGTGTTCCCATTCGCGGCACCAAGCGCGTACTGGTCTACAACTCCGGGATCGACGGACTCGACGCCACCTGGTCGATAGAGGACGAGAACCCCGAGGTCCACGTGGACTGGCGCATGACCGCCGCCGAATGGGAAGAGCTGCGCAGCGTTCTCATCGGCCACGGCGGCACATCCGCGTACGTGAACAGCCTCTACTTGTCAGGGAAGCTAGGCCCGCACGCGCCGGAGATGAAGCACTGATGCCGTGGTGGGGGTGGCTCGTTATCAGCCTCCTGGGCACGTCACTGACCGCCGTGCTGATCCTGGCCGCGTGGTTCCTGCACGACCTGTCAAAGGGGATGCGGGGATGAGCGCCGTGGCCGCGACGCCTGACCGGGCGGTGTGCGCCCACTGCGACCTGCGGGACGCCGCCAGCGGCGAGCACCTCTGCATGGGCTTCCTGTTCGACTGGCTGGAGGACCTGGACGGCGAGCACCGCATGCGCGAGTTCGGCGAGCTGATCGGGCTTATGGATGAGCTGGGCATCTGATGTACCAGCTTTTCTACAAGACAGGGGAATCGGCGAACTCCGCACAGCACGCCACCGCCTTCCGCACCAGGGCGGAGCGCGCGGAGTTCGCGAAGGGTCCGGAGGTCTACTGGTACCATTTGCCGGAGGATGAGGACTGGTGCCGCTGGACACGCGGCGGAGCCTGGCAGGCGACCGCTCGTCCCGGCCCGGCTGACGTAGTGCCCGAGCCCCCCGAGATCACGGAGGATGACCGCTGGTGAGCGCAGGCACGATCGAGACTGAGATCACGGAGCTGGCCGGCCTTGACCTGGAAAGCGCCCCGCCCTGCCAGATGCGGTGGACTCACCAGGTCACGCACCGCAGTTTCTGCTGCGGCAAGCCTAGCGTGATACGACTTCACATACGCTGCAAGAGGTGCGGGTTCTCGGCTTACCGGTTCTACTGCCGCGAGTGCTGGGAGGACATCAGGAAAGGTGACGCGCGCTGCGGGAGCGAGTCCTGCGATAGCTCGGAATTCACCTACAGGGAGAGCTGATGAAAAGCCGGGAACTGATTATGCGGTACTTCAAGGCCCGCGCGCTGTCATGGCTGACTGTCAGCACGATTCCCGTCATGATCCCGGGTACTGACAGCCCCGTGGTCCTCGCTGTCTACCACAACGGGAAGTACATCAGTCCTGAGGTTGTTCATATTCCTAACGACCCTCGCGACCTGTGGGGGCCGGACGGCCCGATCAGCAAGGAGCCCCCGCCAGACGAGGGCGGAGAGGATACACCGCATGAGCATTAAAGACGAGGCCGGCGCGGTCGTGCAGGCGACAGCCGAGGCCGCCGCCAGCCTGTACGCGGCGTTCATGGAGACGCCCGCGCAGGTCAACGGCGCTACGGTTTTCTTTACCCCTGACCAGGCGTTCGAGCTGACTAAGACCGTGATCTGGGAAGCCCTCAGAGACCGGGGCCTGACGTGAGCACCGCCCTCGCCGAGCCGGAGACCGAAGACCTGGAGAAGCTCCTGGGCAAACCGCCGGACTGCCAGCTATGGCTCATAAAGCGCGGCGTATTCTGCGGCAAGCCCTCGCTGCATCACGTGAAGCTCACCTGCCCGTGCGGAAATCAGGGGCTGTTCTTCGTGTGCGAGGATCACCTGACGGAGGTACGCGGCGGCAGTGTCCGGTGCACGGGGTGCTCGCACTACGGCAGGCTGTGCATGGACCTGGTGCTGGACCCCGCCGGCTGGACGTACGTGATCCTGTGAGCAGCAGAACCGAAGCCGTGCAACTGGCCAGGCAGCTCCGGAACGAGGGCTTCGACGTTGAACTCACCCGGGGCAGCGGCCACTGGGAGGTGCGCCGCAACGGCAGGCGCGTGACCACGTTCGCGAACACTCCCGGTGATCACCGCTGGAAGCGGAACGCCCTTCAGTACATACGCAGGTGGAAGCGCTCGAACGGGGTGAAGACATGATCCTTGGCGTCCTGGCGATGGCCGGCGGCGTGCTGCTGTTTACCGCGATCGCGGCCGGCATCATGTTCAGCGAGAGGCACGGCACGGACCACCGTGATGACGACTAGACCTTCAGCGGCTGGCCGCCGAGCAGCTCGTTGACGATCCTGGGGTCGCGCACCAGGTCGGACAGGTGCCGGGCCTTGTCCTTCAGCAGCAGCCGGACACGGCTCTCGACGGTATCGGTCGCGACGATGTCGGTCACGTGGACCTGCTTGGCGTTGCGCACGTCGTCGGCGCGGGCCTCAGCCTGGTGGGCCTGCCAGTACGCCCACGGGCGCTCCAGGAAGACCACGTGGTCGCCCCGGTCAAGGGTCAGGCCGACGCCCCCGGCTGTCACATTGGCGCACAGCAGGTCCAGCCCGCCGCCCTGGAAGGCCCGCCGCACCATCGTGCGCTGCTTAGCGGTCTGGCCGCCGACGATGAGCCCGACGCGGTAGCCCTCCTGCTGCGCCCGCACCGCCGCGAGCCTGACAAGCTGGGTGTGCGGGCTGAAGGCGATCAGCGGCGAGCCCCGGCTGTCGTCCATCATCGTCATAAGCTCGTCCACCTTCCAGGACGGCTCGCGCATGGTGACATGAGTCCTGGGCACCATCTCGCCGAACGTCTCGCTGGTCTCCTTCGTGTCCAGCTCCATGACGATCTCGACGTCGCACGCCGAGGACGCGAGCTGGGTGAGGCGCTGGAGCTGCGCGAGGATGGTCATGACCTCAAGCGGCTCATCGGTGTCCGGGATGTGCGCGATCATGTCCTTCGCCATCTCGTCGTAGGCGGCGCGGTAGGCGTGCGGGATGGTGACGACGCGGGTGGAGTAGGACTTAGGCGGGAGATCCTCATTGACGTCGGCCATCGCCACGCGGCGCAGGGACCCCTGGATGAGGACGTAGAACTCCTCCCGGTTGGCGGTGGAGATGCCATCGACCTTGTCCGGGCCGTAATCGGCGGAGCTGCGGTCGGTGTAGCGGGCCTTGTACCGGTCAGGGTCGGGGAAGCTCCTGATGTCCATGACGTTCATCGCGTGGTAGAAGCCGCCGATGTCCCGGGTGATGGGCGTCCCGCTCGCCAGGAGCGTGAACTCGGCGATACGCGCGCACTGCATGGCCGCCGTGGACTGCTTGCTCTGGGCGCACAGGCAGTGGGCCTCGTCCAGGGCGAGCGTCTTCGGGACGATGAACTCCAGCAACGGCGGCAGCTCGTCGTGCTCGTGCTTCATGTCCAGGCGGAAGGTGTTCCAGCTCATGACGTAGATGTTGTACCTGCTGGACAGGTTGCGCCGTCGCGTTCCCCGGTAGGCGGTCACCGGCCAGTCCGGGAAGGCGGTTTCCAGCTCCTCCAGCCACGGGTCCACGACCGACGCCGGGCATACCACCACGGCCGGCCAGGGATTCTCCCCGCGTGCCTCCAGCTCGGCCAGGGTCAGCAGCACCGTGCGAGTTTTCCCGGTCCGCATGTCATCGCCGAAGAAGAACCGCTTGTTGACCGCGCCTGCGTAGGCCCCGGACACCTGGTGGGGCATCGGGGTCCAGGACAGCGAGGACAGGTCGAACTTCAGCTCGCCGTTCTCGTCGTGGCGGCGGCAGAACTCCCCGAAGATCCAGGACTTCAGTCCTTCGTCCGGGAGCCAGTAGAAGCCGCGCTCCTCCATGAGCTTGGAGAGCTGGGTGACCATGGCCCAGGTGAGCGGGACCCTGACGTCGCCGGAATTGTCCTTGGTCCTGGCCGGCAGCGCCGTGAGATGCTTCAGCGCCGTGCCCACCTCAGCGATCTGCCAGTCCGCGCCGTCCACGTGCAGCCGGATGTTCCGGGGGTGCGCGCAGTTCCCTGTGGGGTGGTAGCCCAGGCACTCGATCCGGGCGGTCAGGGCAGCCGTGGCGTAACGGTCATACCCCTGGCTCACTCCTCACCCCGGATGCGCATGAGCTTCTCTTCCAGCCGGGCCGTGACCCTGGCGTTATCCGCGCACGAGGCAGCGCACGCCTCCGTCACGCCGCTGATCGCGGACGTCAGGCGGGCGCACAGGCCCTCCAGGTCCCGGACGCGGCTTTCGAGCCGGGCGATCTTCAGCTCCAGGGTCTCTACCCGGACCGTGACGGCCTGGGGGAACGCGGGCGCTTTCACTGCCCTGAACGCCGGATTGTCCTGGCACCCGCAATGACCGCACATACTGTGAACTCCCTTCACACTTCGGCGTGCTGATGGGTGAGGTCCCGCCGGGAGCTTTCCTGCCGCCCTCGGGGGAAGGGGAAGCGGGGCTCGCTCCCGGCGGGACCTCAGCTCGGGGGTGTTACTGCGGCGGCTGCCCGCCCGCGAGCCTGGCCAGCAGCGCGGCCTTCTCCGGATCGGCTACTCCCGGGACCGGCGGGACACCGTTCGGGGCACCAGGAGCCTGCGTACCAGGCGCTGGCGGAGGGGCATAGCCCTGGGGTCCGGGAACTCCTGGCGCGGCACCGTTAGGAGGCGGCGGGGGCGGAGCCTGGAACTGTACCTGGGGCGGGGTGGCGTACTGGGCAGTAGCCGGGGGTGCGGGCGGCGCAGTAACCGGTGCCGGCACAGCAGGAGGGGCCTGGACCGCCGCCTGGTAGTAAGCGGCGTTCGGGTCAGGTGCCTGCGGAGCGTATCCCGGCGATGAAGCACCGGCCGGCGGCGGAACAGGAGAGGGGGCAGCCGCAGGTGCTGGCGGCGCAGCGTAGGTCTGCTGCGGTGCCGAGGGTGCCGGCGCTGGTGAAGTAGGGGGGACCTGCTCAGGGGCGTCTTCCTGAAGCTCCCTGCCGCCGGGCGTGTACTGGAAGTTGTACAGCTTGGTCGGGTTGTAGCCGGGGCGGCCCGCCGGGCGCTCGCCCGCGCTGACCATGTAGAAGGTCGCGCCGCCGAGGTGACGGTTGGCGATGGCCTTAGCGGGATCGGTGATGCCGGCGGCGGCCATGGCGTTCTTGAAGGCGTCGCTCGACGCGCCCTTCAGGTAGACCGACGCCATGCCCTCGGTGAAGATCCCCGGATGGCTGCCGTCCGAGCTGGCCAGGACCGTGCACGGGAGGATGAGGACGAACTTCGGCTTGCCGGTCCCCTTGAAGTTCTGGGGGACTCCGTCGGAATTGGTCTGCTGCTGGACGTCGGCCGGGGTGAGGTCCCGGGCAACCTGGAGCTGGAGCCAGTGACCCTGGGGGCGCTGCGCGGTGAAGAACTTGGTCACCGACGCTCCTCCCCCGGTGGGCTGATCCAGGAAGTCCTCCAGGGTGCCACGGGCAAGCACAGGGGCCTGGGGTGCCGCAGGCTGCTGCTGGTAGGGCTGTTGCGGAGGATAGTAGGCAGGCTGCTGATAGCCAGGAGGAGGTTGCTGGTAGCCAGGAGAAGGGGGCGCGTACCCCGGCTGCGGATAGCCCGGGGCCTGCTGCGGCGGGTAAGGCTGCTGCGGAGGGTAAGGCTGCTGCGGATACGTCATCGACAGTCCTAAGAAGAAGAGGATGAGCCCTGTGCTTGCGCGATCGCCTGGTCAGGGGTAAATCTCAGTTGCCAGTTCACAGTTGTCAGTTGTCAGTTGCTGCCCGATTTGACCGCGCCCGCCCACTATAACCCGGTTCGCGCCGCTGTCGAGCCCTCGCCGGGGTGTTACCTCAGGTCACGTTTCAGGCTCGTCCCGGGGCAGCCGGCCTTGGTCCCCTCGGTGCTGGCGGCGGCATTCCAGAAGGGGCACCACTGGCAGTCATCGTCACTCGGCGTCATCGGCACCTCCCAGAACGTGACGCGCCCTTGTGCCATGAGCTTCGCCAGGTCTTCCCGCGCCCGGGTCTTGTCCAGGTACTCCAGGGCGAGGCGCAGGTCGTCGTTAGTGATCTCGTGCTCCCAGACGTACATGTCATCCAGCGTGGACTTGGTGCGCGGCCAGGAGATCAGCACCATCCGCCGGACGTCGAAGCCCTCGTTCATGTAGCCGATCGCGTAGAAGAGGAGCTGGAGGAAGTAGTGCAGCGGCGGCCCGTCCCGCCTCAGCCGCGTCCGGATCGCCTCGGACTGCCCCTTGTGGTCATCGACCGCGAACCACAGGGTGTCGTAGAGGTCGGCGGTCCCGGGGTGCGGCTGATCAGCTCCGGGGTCGGGGCAGACACGGCGCTCCGTGAACCAGCGGCCCGGGTTGCCGCCCTGGGCGGCGTCCCAGGCGAACGCCTGCTCAAGGAACGCGTGGATGGCCGTCCCGACGACCGAAGCCCAGGCGTAGGTGTCCTTGATGGCTCCCGTCGATTCGCCGAACGAGACCCCGGCCATCTTCCCCACGACCTGCCGGTCACAATTCCCTGTCATCAGGTCATCCGCCAGGCCGAACGCCCCTGTGCCTTCCACCGTGGCACAATACACCAGTTCCCGCCGCCCTGTGCGCTCTACGGACGCCACTTTCCAGTGCAAGTCGCGTTCCCCGTTCTGGCTAGCGGCTTCCGCACGACGGCGGTGCTCTTCGGTCAGGAAGAACCACAAGGGAAGATCCGCCCTGCGAAGGGTCAGCTTGTGCAAGGGCGTAGCTTCCGTCGCCAGGGTCTTTCCGCTGATGCCGACGCGCATGCTCGTTGTGATCAGCCCGTAACCGATACCGCAAACGGCAGCCACGCTGCGCACGAACTCCAGATTTTCGCGGGAAGCGGACGAGATAGAGCAGTGCCCGTCATCCTCGCTGACTGTTCCGTCCGCCGCAAAATACCCGGCAAGCCAGGACACGAGAAACGCGCTGGATTCTCCGATGGGAGGCAATTCTTTCCAGAACTTCGGAAGGGGCCTGATCTCGTGCGAGAGCTGGACGCCCCTGTCCGGCTCGTCAGCCCGGGACTTCACTTCCCTGACTGCCGACGCCGGAAAGAATTTGAGCATCGCGCTGTCTTTGCCGTTGGCATAGATGCTGAGAACGCCTGCCTGCACCCGGTTGCTCCCCTGCCGGTTACCGAGACGTGAACCGTCGCCGAAAACAAACCCCTGGGCGGCAGCCACATCCATGAGGGTCGCACTGCGCGGCATAGCACGGCGGAGCTGGGTAAGGCGCTGTCCGGGACGAAGTTCCCGGGTCGTAAGACGCTGCTGCTTCTTCTGCTTGCCCGACCAGTACGACCGGAACCACGTGTGCTCTGGCGTCGCGTAAATGACCTTCTCACTGCCGCTTCGGGTGAGCGTCACCTTCAGCAGCTCTTGTTCGCCGAAGCACGTAACGGGAACACGCCTGAATTTGCCCCAGCGCTTGCGCACATCGCTGCCCGCATACAGCATGGGAACGAGCAGCTCGGCTTCACCTGTCTTCGCGAGGTCCCGGATAGGCTTCAGTCCTTCCCGGGTCACCACCTCCGTATCGCCCGACAGGCACGCGTGTCCCAGCTCGGAGGGGCCGAGGTGGCGCTGGACGTTGCGGGGCAGGCGCGCGGCGTAGCGCATCACCACATCCCGCAGCTCGGTGGCGTAGCGCTGAGCCCACAGCGTGTTGCCGCTGGAGAGGTAGACAGGCGGCCCGTGATAGGTGACCTGATCCGCGAACGCTGCGAGCTTGTCCGGCATGCCTGTGACCCTACCTTACTGCGGGCACGGGTTCCGCAACTGTGAACTCACTTCACGCCGGCGGTCGCATGAGGCCGACGACGAGCTTGAGCGCCTGGTCTTCGGTAAATCCCGCTTGCATGTACGCCTTGAACATCTCGTGCGCGGAGATCGCGGCCTCCACTAGCTGGCTGAACGGCTCGGACTGATCGTCACCCATGATGAGCCCCCCGCTTCCCGGCCGCCAGCGCCTTCCAGTCCGCTCGCGGTGCCGGGCTGTCCGCCTCGTCGTGTGCCCGCGCGTAATCCGCGTCCCCGAGGTACCACAGGCGGCATCCGTGCCCGTCTTCGCGGAAGCGGATGCCCTCATGCGGCTCGAACGTGAATGACCAGCCCGTGCACTTCGGCGCGCCCTCGTAGTCGATGCGGTCGGCGTACTTGCGCATCAGGGCGGCGAGACGGCGCTTCACGGCTCCCGCTTGCGGATGATCACCCATGATGAGCCCCCCGCTTGCGGATGATCACGCCGGCCACGCCCAGGAGCCTCCGCAGCGCCTGCACGTCGGAGAGGGTAACGACATGGCCTACGGTCATGCCGCCCTCGTCCGGGTCCAGGTGCTGGCCGGCGAGGCACAGGAGGTGCAGGGCCGTATCGCTCATGACAAGCGTGACCGGGTGCAGCCCCTCGTCTTCCGGCGGCCCTGGCGGGGACTGTGAACTCACCTCACGTTCCCGCGCGAGCCACAGCCCGAGGATCTCCGTGACCTCTTCCGCGATCTTCCGGCCCTGCTCGATGATCTCCGTGTACTCACCCACGGCGCGCTCCTCCCTTGTTCTCGCGCAGCTCCCACGACGCCTTGACGGGCTTGAGCCAGCGCTGGTACGTCTCGGGGTCTTCCGCCGCCATGGTCTTGCTGTCCACGCGCCAGCCCCCCTTCAGCGTCATCGTATACGCCGGGTACCTGCCGTGAGGATCGGCCGTGATGTCGAAGGCGTCCGGGAGATCCGCCGGGTCCGGGAACACCGACAGCAGCCACGCCTTGATCGCGGCCTTCAGCTCCTCGTGCGCTTCCTTCGCCACGGACTCGGCGTCGTCCGCCTTCTTGTTCGATATCAGGAGCTGCTCCAGCTTGCCGCCGGACTCCGGCTCGATCTTGGCGCGCTTCCGGGCAGGCTGGGGGACCGGCGGTGCCGGCTGGGGAACTGGTTCGGTCACGGCAGCCTCTCTTCCTGGCTGATCATGCGCCAGGCACACAGCTTGCCGCGCATGCGGGTATCCGGCTGGGCCGGGACGATCTCCACGACGGTGTCCGGTGACAGCCCCGCCCGCGCGCACTCCCGCACGAACCCGGCCAGCTCGCCCACGGTCGGCGTCATCTTCCACGTCAGGAACACCTCCGCCCGGACCTGCGACCACACCGTCTCATCGTCGTGGACGTCGAAGCGGTCGGGTATGTAGCCAGGATCGTCAGGCGGGGGCTCAGGGGTGTAACCGCAGTTCACAGGGGACTCCTTAGGTACGGGCCGGGGGATGTAGCCAGGATCGTCAGGTCGCACATCCTGTCTCTCACCACAGGCATTGTCACATCGTCAGCATGCTGTACCCCGGCGTCTTCTTGCTGTCGCACATCCTGTCTCTCACCACGGGCATTGTCACGCCCTTGAGACGCCGCAGCTCACGCAGTGCCTTGGCGTCGCACATCCTGTCTCTCACCACGGGCATTGTCACCATTGTCACGGCCGGACCGAGGCGCTCCGGGAAGCGTCGCACATCCTGTCTCTCACCACGGGCATTGTCACATGTACGCCGGGTTGCCGTTCGCCTGCTGGACCGCGTCGCACATCCTGTCTCTCACCACGGGCATTGTCACCTGAAAATCAGGTGGGGCGCATGCCGGGAACACACGGTCGCACATCCTGTCTCTCACCACGGGCATTGTCACGGCTCGCTTATTTTACCGGCCTTGGCCTGCGGATACGTCCCCGCTTGCGAGCGGCGGGGCGGCCCCAGGCTTCCGGGATCAGGTTATCCCCCCTCTTGTATTCGAGTTCTGGCTCCCTGCCTGCCTGCGAGCGCTTCCCGGAATTCTGCTGGGCACGCCACCGCTCGCGGATGTTGACAGCGGCGTTGACGTCCGCGTCGGCCTCGTACCCGCAGCTCACGCACAGGAACCGCGTACTCGCCCGGTTAGCCCTCTCCGTGCAGCCGCAGGCGGGACAGCACTGGCTGGTGTAAGCGGGATTGACCTCCGGGGCGCTGCCGCCCTTCTGCGCGTACAGCACGGGAATCGCCCCGAGGTTAGCGGCCAGCAGTTCCCGGTTCAGCCCCTTTTTGGCCGCGACGTTCGTGCCGGGAACCTCTTCAGTGCCGGCGGCCGACCGTGTCATGGCGGGCAGCTTCAGGTCCTCGAAGACCACCGTCTCATAGGAGTCCGCCATCACCCGGGTGAGCTTGTGCAGGTGATCGCGCATGCGGTGCTCCGCCAGGGCGCGCAGTTCCCGCAGCTCGCCCAGGGTCCGGAGGTACCGCGTACCCGGGTGCCATTTCTTCCGGCATCCCGGGACCTGGCAGCGCTCCCGGTGCTCAGCCTCCGCTCGCCGCCGCTGACGGGCTAGCCGCTGCTCAAGAGCCGTGTACCTGGCGCGTTCAGCCTCGGTCAGGCCGGGGGTGATGGCGTAACGCCCGTCGCTGACGGCGACCTGCAAGTTCACGCCCCGGTCCGCGCCCGCTACCGTTCCGGGCAGGGCCGCCGGCCGCGCGTAAGCCTCAGTGCTGAGCGTGATCACGATCTCGAACTTGCCCTGGATGCCGCGCTTCACCCTGATGCTGGCGATATCAGCACCGGCAGGCAGCTCCCGGTGATACCGGATCTTCCATTCCCCGCCGAAGGCCCCGGGCAGCTTTACCCGGGCATGCAGCCCTGACACCGAGCGGATCGCGGGTACCGGCACGTTGGTACCGCCGGCTGTCATGAGAGAGCTGTCCGCGTAGCGTTTCCGGTACCTGACGCTCGCCTTCTCGCCTCGTGCCCGGCGTTCAGTCACCTTCTTGCGGGCCTGCCTCAGCTCATCGCCTATGGCCGCGCCCAGCGCTACCGAGTGCACGTCGCTCATGGGATACACGCCGTCGTCCCATCTGAAGGTGAGCTGCTCGCGGATGATCTTGCCCGTCCACGGGTCACTGTACACCGCCGGCTTCGCGGGCAGCATGCCCTTCCCGGCATGGCCTGCCCTGAGCGCGCTGTTCACGTCCGCCAGGAACCGGACCTTGAAATTGTAGCCACGGTTGACTCCCGTGACCTGCTTGTCGTACGCGGCCTGCTGTGTCTTGCTGGGGTAAGCCGCGTACTTGTATGCCCGGGACTCCCCGGTCTTAGGGCGCTTGCGTTTCGGCATCGCATCCCTTCATTCCCGACAATGCCCATGGTGAGAGACAGGGTTCGCGGTGCAGGCCCGGAGGCCAGTCTTAACCGCTTACGACGAGCGTGCGCTGCCCGCCATCGGCTACTGTAACACGCTCTTCGCGGGATCTATTCCGTCTCCCGCTCGCTCTCGTGCCGCAGGTCCCCGGGCCTGATCCGTGGCTGGTGAACTATCGTGCCCTCCAGGACGGGCGGTGCCATGGAGAGCTTGCGGTACGAGCCCTGCCCCGACGCCGTGAACGTGCCGTCGTCGGTCAGTTCCCGAATCCAGTTCTTGACCGTGCTCAGCTTCACGTCCCTGAACGGCCCGGAGGTATCCGCCATGGCAGCCTTGGCCAAGCTGTTCTGGCTGTAAAAGTTCACCGGCTCCTCGGACACCAGGCGCACGAGCCGCAGCTTCCCCTGGGCCTTGCCCGTGCTGGCGGCCACATCTTCCAGGGCATTGTCCGGCTCCGGTGCCCAGTTCCGGAACATCGGGGTCTTCGGGTACTTCGTGATACCCGCGTCCGCGCTGTTCCGGCCGTCGCCTGGCATCCAGAGAAAACCGGCCACCGTGTTCTGCCCGACGTTCCCCCACCGGTCCTTCGTCACGGTCAGCGTGGAGTACCCGGGGTCCGACTTGGTGAACGGCTGGGCCTGCTCGACACGGATCACGTAATCGGCGGCGCTCTCCTTGCGCTCGGCCCCGAACGTGGTGGTGCCGCTCTTGGGGAGGTGGTCCAGGACCACGGCGGTGCCGCCGGCCTTGGTGTACAGGTTGAGGAATTCCTGGAAGATGTACTGCTCGATCGCGTCCCCGTCGTTGGCCGAAGTGCCCGGTGCCAGCCTGGCCTGGAGTCCCCGGAACGCGTCGATCACCAGCAGGCACGGGCCAAGCTCGGCAAGGGCATCGGTCAGGTCGGTAAGCGCGGGCAGCTCGTCGGAATAATGCAGGTGATAAGCGATGGCATGCGGCTGGAGGCCCATGTACTTCAGCTTGGCGTTAAGACCCCGGTCCTGCCGCTCGAAGTCAATCCATATGACGTGAGAACCTTCGAGGATCTGCTGTTCCGCCCATTTGGCGGCGGCCCATGTCTTTCCCGCTGACCGGTGGCCTGAGATGACGGTAATGCTCCCCGGCGCGATGATCGGCTGCGGATTGGAGTCCCTGCCCACGATTGTCAGCATGGTAGGGGCGGGCGGTTCTTCAAGGCGGGAGATGTCCCTGAATCCGCTGAACTTCCGTGCCAGGACAAACGCTACGTCCCGGTCAGCCTGCAAGCGGGCTAGCCCTAGCTTGAACTGCCTGTCGTACTCCGGCGTGCCCCGGACAAGAGCGGCGAGGTAATCAGCGGGGCTCTGCGACGACGGCTGGGGATTGTCCTGGGTGAGAGGCCGGACCTCGAATAGCGCCTGCTGCTGAACCGTTTCCAGGATTCTCTGCTCGCGCAGCGCCCGCAGTTTCCGCTCTGTCTCGAAAGCCTGGCTAGTGCGCTCGGCTATCTCATTCAGCTCGCCCTGGCTGGCGGGAAGATGCTCAACGGTCTTTTCCTGTGCCTGGACGAGAGCCGCCGCCTTCTGCTCGGTGTTGGCATCGACCAGGCCGGAGAGGTGGTGTTCTTCCCAGGGCTCGGCGGGATTGAGCGCCAGGGCCACGCGCTTGAGCTGTTCCATGGCCTGACCGGGGTTCAGGCGGGACGCCAGCAGGTAAAGGGCGAATTCCGCCAGCTCCGTACGGTGGCCGAGGGAATTGTCCGCCTGCGCCAGCCACCACTCAGGGCCGTCCGCTGGCCGGGTATAAGCGGTCGCGCTCTGCGGCACGGGAGGATTGGCGAGGTAATTGACCCAGCGCTCAGGCAGTTCAGGCAGCTCGTCCACGTTAGGGAGAAGGCACACCTCGCCGAGCGGGTCGAAACACTGGACGAGCTGGCCGTTCTTGTGATTGACGTCGCCCGGAGCCCAGCTAAATCTGTGCGCTGTCCTTACTATCTCTATGTGCGTGCCGCCGTGCTCGTCCGCGAACTGGGCCAGCGCCGAGTCGGTGAAGTCGAGCCAGTCCGGCTTGCGGAACAGGTACCGGCCGCTGGGATTGCCGTAGCCCCGGCTCGTGACCCGGAACGTCGCGGGCAGGTCCCCCAGCCACGCCTCCGCCTTGTCCATCGTGTCCATGCCGCGCTTGTGGTCGTAGTGATCCACGTCGAAGGCGACCACGCCCGGCGGCGGCCGGAAGGCAAGGCGGTGCGCTCCGGCGGGCTGGGCCACGACAGTGGGGAAGGGAGACGATCCTCCGGTGGTGCCGGGAACGGGGGTGTACGCGCCGGACTGCCGCGCCAGGCACCAGACAGGCTGCCAGCCGTTCATGATCATGTTCTGCGCCAGTTGCAGCAGCAGCTCGGGCGGTGCCACGTTCGCAGGCATGAGACTGACGGTACCACGGGGATGGGATACCAGCGAGAATAGGGGGGTCAAGGGGGGGTCAGAATAGGGGGGTCAAGGGGGGTCAAAGGGGGTCAAACAGGAGCAGCGC